>Ga0209429_10000004_pt1 | contig 227676 bp, 205 predicted proteins | sample BarGraNGADG00212_3_FD_184493 | JGI IMG/M metagenome (GOLD analysis project Ga0209429, IMG submission 184493) | Arctic peat soil microbial communities from Barrow, Alaska - Barrow Graham LP Ref core NGADG0004-212 (SPAdes) (version 2) | ecosystem: Environmental > Terrestrial > Soil > Wetlands >... | reverse complement strand
GATTGACGCGCATTGGCCCTCTTGGATGCCTCTTGTAGGAGGCGATCCGTTTGTTTTCTTCCGGCCCATCTTCAATATTGCCGATTCTTCCATTTCGGTCGGCATTTTCATTCTTTTGCTTTTTTACCGTAAGGATTTGTCTGAAGTTTCCACTTCCAAAGTTCTACCGGAAGCACCGGAAAATCCATGATCCCATTTTCCAAAATCAGGCTGATCCTTTGGTGTTGTCTGCTGTTGGTCCTTTTCAGCTCATGCAGACCGAAGGGCGTACTTTCCCGAAAGGAAATGACCAATGTGCTGTTTGATATTCATTTGACAGAAGCTGCTGTCAGCGATATATCAGAACCCATCCCTCAGGGATGGACCCATGGTCTTGATATGGGGTACTTTAAGGATATGGCTTACCGTTCCGTTTTACGTAAACACCACCTTACCCAGGAAGAATTCTATTATTCGGTGTCCTGGTACAGTCGTCATATGAACTTGTACGAGAAAGTCTATATAGATGTTCAAACAAAATTGGACGAATTCAAGGCTGCCATCGATGAAGGTAAGTTCGACCAATCAAACAGTATGCTCAAATATGGGTTGGATACGGCTAAAACCCGTTCAATCTATACCTTTGGCATGTTCCGTAGGGATACGGTTCCTGTACGTCGGCTGTTTCTGACGGCTGATTCGCTGCCGTCCAACAGTGCATGGTTCACCAAACAATGGATGTACCGAATTCCGAAGGATACCACACGACTGAGCCTATATCCTCAGTTGTCCATCCATTCCGTATTCAACACTTCCAATCCGGATTCTCTGAAAGCCAAGGCCGATTCGTTGCTTAGACAAAATGCCGTTCCGCTGCCTCCAGATTTTCGAAAAGAAGTGCTGGCACCCGGTGGTCGCCGTTTGCCAACACGTAATTTCAGGGTTGTGCCTAAAAATGAGCAGATTCGTAATCGTTTCCAGCCCAGAGCGGTTGAACAAGAGCAAATAAAACGGTTGGAGACTGAGCGTCAGCGGAGAGAGCGGATCGAAGCAAACAAGCAGGTCGAGCCGAATCATTGGAAATAATCAGCCTTTCAGTAGGGCTTGTCTTCGGAATTCGGAGCAAACAATGGCTGTTGCCACCGATACGTTTAAGGATTCTGAACCGGTTTGCCCCATCGGATAATCCGGAATAAAGAGTTTGTCCGTCACTAATTTTCCAACTGTTTCCGAAATGCCGTTCCCTTCATTTCCCATCACGATGACACCTTCGTTCTGAAGGTTGGCTTCATACAGGACTTTCCCTTCCAGAAAGGTTCCGTAAATGGGTAGCTGTATGGATTTCAGAAATTCAGGTAGGTCGATGTAGTGGATTCGGATGCGACCGATGGCACCCATGGTGGCTTGAACGGTCTTTGGGTTAAATGCGTCAGCCGTACCGATGGAACAAAGGACATTCCGTATGCCGAACCAATCGGCGATGCGAAGGATGGTGCCCAGGTTGCCTGGGTCTTGAATGTTGTCCAAAGCCAAACTGAGATTCCCTTTCAACTGTTCATGATTCAGCTTATACGAAGGTGTTTCAAAAATAGCCAGGACTTCTTGGGGGTTCTTCAGCAGACTTGCCTTTCGGATTTCTTCCTGAGTGGCATCCACGATTTCAGTGGCCATGAGGGCTTTGTGCGCTTCCAGCCACTCCGGCGTGGCAGCCAAAAACCGGCAGGGCAGGAGCTTCAATAGGTCGGTGCAGCATTTGCTGCCTTCAGCCAAAAACAAACCTTGTTCCTGCCTGAACTTTTTCTGTTCCAGTGATCGAATCCATTTTTGTTTGGCCTGACTCAGCATTTTATACGGTTTTGCGAACAAAACTACAAAAGAAAAACCATCCCGGGAAATTTGTCATCTGTCATTTGTCAACTTTGACGGGAAAATGTACATTTGTATAAATTAAAATAGTATTAAATGCGCAGAGTTGTCCTGCTTTTCTCACTACTGACGCTATTCTTGCTTTCCGCATGCAATACGTTCAAGTATGTGCCGCAGGACCAGTATTTACTGCATTCAGTCAAACTCGTACAAAAAGGTATTCTGGCTTCGGATGTCAACTACAACATCTACCTGCATCAGGTTCCCAACGAGCGCTTCCTGGGTTTTCTGGATTTGAACCTTTCCATTTACGACATGTCCGGCAAGGATACCAGCAAATGGATCAACAGAACATTGCGTAAGTTGGGCGAAGAGCCCGTCATTTATGATCCGGCTAAAAATGAACGATCCAGAGTAACCCTAGAAAACCTGCTGATCAATCAAGGTTACTTCAATGCCATTGTGCAGGAGGATGTTCAATTCAAAAAGCGCAGGGCATATGTGACCATCACCATGAACGGAAATTCACCGTATACCATCAACAAGTTCGAATTCAATTCCACAGGAGACAGTCTCAACAATTGGATTGAGAAAGCCCTTCAGTCAACGGATATCCATCCCGGTATGCTTTTAAGCAGCGAAAAACTGAATTTGGAACGTGACCGCTTGGTCAAGTACTTGCAGGAAAAAGGCTATTATGCCATTCAGAAGGAAAATTTATATTATCGAGTGGATAGTATGTTGGGTAATAGTACCGCAAATGTAACGCTGATGCTTCAGTCGTTTAAGTCGGATTCTACCATCAATCCTACTACGGGGGGCCGATTGATTGACTTTAGCCATTCAGTTTTTCGTTTCAGAAATGTATATTTCATGCTCGATGTGGATATGGCAAGTTTCAACCGGCAATCAGCCACCGGTGTCAATGCTGGTGGGTCTTCCATTTTCAGCCTTTCGGGTTACGATACACTGTCCACGGATGGCTATAGAACGGTCTATCAAAACAAACCCTTCATTTCACCGACTGCCTTGATTGCCAATTGCCGGATAGTGCCCGGTCAGATTTTCGATGTCACAAAGGTGAATAGAACGTATGCTCGCCTGAATTCCCTTCAGTATATGAAATATGTGAACATCCGTTTTGCTGAGGTGCCATCTGATGCAACCGATGAACGACCGCTTGATTGTTACATTGTTTTGTCACAGAATAAGCGACAGGGGGTCAGTTTTGATGTAGAAGGAACCAATACGGCCGGTGATTTCGGGGTTGCCGGGAACGTGAGTTATACCCACCGAAACTTGTTCAACGGTTCGGAAATGTTGCAGGCTAAAGTTCGTGGAGCCTACGAGGCAATTTCCACCAAGTCTAGCAATTATTTCGAATTGGGAGGTGAGTTGAACCTGATCTTGCCTGAATTCAAGGCACCATTCCTGAAAACCGATTTCAAGCAGCTTGTAGATGCCACGACGGAATTAAGGACGGCCTATCAATTGATGACCCGTCCTGAGTTTGAACGAACGGTTGCATCTATGGGTGTTCGCTACAATTGGTCCCATCAGAATCTGAATCAGACTTTCGACTTACTGGACCTCAGTTATACTTTTATGCCTAGGGTTGACCCAGGATTTGCATCGACTTATCTGAACGATACTTCCTATTTGAAATACAGCTACGAGGACCATTTTATTTTGCGTACAGCGTATTCATTTTCCTATTCCAGTGTGCCTTTCGGTTCAGTGAGTCGCGATTATCACACCTGGAAAGGCAGCTTTGAGTCAGCCGGTAATTTGTTGTATGCGGGATATGCCTTGGTGGGTGCGCCCAAGGATGCCAATGGCTTCTACAAGATCGGAAAAATCAATTTCAGTCAATACATTCGGGGAGAACTGGAATATGCAAAAAGTGTGACACTCAATTCCAGAAGCCGTCTAGCGTATAGGGCTGGTATCGGATTGGCATATCCGTACGGTAATTCAACCATTCTGCCTTTTGAAAAGCGTTTTTATTCTGGTGGTGCCAATTCTGTAAGAGGTTGGGGCGTTCGTACCCTGGGTCCAGGTTCGTATTCCAATCCCGGCACTCGAATCAATTTTATGAATCAGTCCGGGGATATGAAACTGGATTTAAGCATGGAATACCGGGGTAATCTTATCTGGAAGTTCGAAGGAGCACTCTTTGCCGATGCCGGTAATATTTGGACCTTGAATTACTACAGTGGTCAGCCCGGTGGTCAATTCAAATTGAACAGCTTTTACAATCAAATTGCCGGTAGCATAGGGGCTGGTATCCGTCTGGCTTTAGACTACTTTCTGATTCGTGTGGATGCCGGTATGAAGGTGTATGATCCGTCTTCGGCACTGACCGACCACTGGCGCATCCGCAGCATCGACAACTGGGATGATTTCGCCTTGCATTTTGCCGTCGGTTATCCTTTCTGATTTCAGAATATTTTCCTTACCTTTGTCCCCGTTTTAAAGCATCCCTTTTGAAAACCGTTTATATTAATTAGGGGTCCGGTAGCTCAGTTGGATAGAGCAACAGCCTTCTAAGCTGTGGGTCAAGAGTTCGAATCTCTTCCGGATCACTAAGATGTCTTAAAAGAGCGCCAATCTCTGCGTTGCTGCTCGCCAACCACTCCTCACATACGTTAAGTACGCTCCGGGAGTTTTCGCAAACAGTGCCTTGACCTTGGCGCTCTATTGAAACATCTTCTACCGTCTTGCCAAAAAGGGGCGGTATCATTCAATCAAAGCTGCATACAGATTACTTCGGGTATTTGGCCTTTGCAAACCAAGCTGGCGGTTTCTTCGCCAGGACATTGGAAATTCAGACAACTATACTGTTCGTCCATAACGCCAAAATTGGGTGCTGAAACCACGTGAAGTGTTGGCAGGGTATCTATCATACCCATGCCGGTGGCTTTCAGATAGGCTTCTTTTAGGGTCCAGATTTTAAGAAAAGATTCTTTTCTAGGGAATCGGTCAAGCAGATTTCGCTCGTCCGGTGAGAAAGCGTATTCTGCCAAGGAATCGATTTCGTTTGGAGGAACATTTCCTTCGAGATCAATACCGATTTCCTGGGACCGGCTTACGCCCAACAAAAAAGCATCCTTGGTGTGGCTAAGGCTGAAATGAAGCGGAGTGCCCTGTAAATAGGGTTTCCCACGAAAATTCTTGTGAAGATCCGCGTATGCGATGGGTTTTCCTAGGAATGTCGAGAGTATGGCTTCCAAACATGCATGGGCATCCGTAGGAGTTCCTTTTCCGTAAACCACCAGCAACTTGCTGGAAAGGAGTTCTATTTCAATAGAAAGGTATTCCACCAAATCAGCAAGACTCCTAAAATCAACGTCTATTTTCAATTTCGTTCAGTCTGTCTGTCAATAGTTTAGCAAATATTGCGTCGTTGGGGGCAGCGAAGAGTTCGGAATGCTCGCCGGGTACATTTTCGATGACAACGCCGTTTTGGGCATACTTGCTCCATCCGTAGGTTTTGGGTTCTTCAATGTAAAACATTTGTTTGCCTGCCCGGAAAAGGTCGACGGTTACCGGTGCGGGTTTCAGAACATACCTGTTCAGGGCTGTATCGATGATGACAGAGGCTTTGGTGCTCAGATAGACCGGTTGCTCATTCGTGGAAGCGGACGGCGTATCAAGGGTTTTTATCAGCCCGAACCGGGATGCGTAATAGTATAAGGTTCCCCGGATGTTTTTGGCTTTTTGTCGGAGGAACTTGACCTTGCCTTCCTTGGATTCCCGCAGGAGTGCATACAGGAAGAAAGCAGGCTTGCCGAACAAGGCTTTTAACCGATGAGTCAGTTTATTGAAAAAGGACCGAGGCTCATTGGCAAAGGTGGTAACGGTATCGATGACTCCTAGGAAGGCCACTTTTTGTCCTTGTTCCAACAATTGTCTGGCCATTTCAAAGGCGATGAAACCTCCTAAGGAAAATCCAAAGATGGCATAGGGGCCTTCGGGTTGGTTTTTGCGAATTTCGGTGACATAATCGTTGGCCATTTCTTCGATGGAGGTACTGATCTGGCTTGTTCCGTCCAGTCCTTTGGCTTGCATAGCGTAAATGGGGCGATCTGGATCCAAGTGGTTCCCCAGCGATTGGTACAGAAGCACGTTCAAACCGGCACCGTGGATGAGGTAGAGGGGCATTTTACTGCCTTTCGGCCGAATGGGAACTAGGCATTTCCACAGGTTTTCAGTTTTTGAGGACTCCATGAGTTCAGCCATGGCACGGGGCGTCGGGTAGGAAATGAGGGATGAAAGCGGAAGATGGACTTCCAGCTCTTTTTTGAGGGTTGCCATCAAACGGACGGCACGCAAGGAATGTCCGCCGTTTTCGAAAAAGTCGTCGTCCAGGGAGAGGGTTTTGTCCTCTAAAACGTCCTGCCATATTCGGATCAGCGTTTCTTGAAGGGGAGTCGTTTGTTCGTTTTCTGTGACGTATGAAACCTTTTTTCGGACCGGAGCGGACCGGGCGAGCAAGAACTTTTGGTCAATCTTGCCATTCGGTGTCATCGGAATCTCGGCAACTTCAATAAATTGTTCAGGAACCATGTAATTGGGCAGAATTCGGAGGCATTCGGCTTTCAGAGATTCGCCACGATCTTTCACACTGCTTTTAATGTAACAAACCAAGTGCTTTTCTCCTTTTTCGTTGGCTTTGCCCAACACCACACATTGTTTGATGCCTCCCAGTTGCATGATCTGATTCTCAATTTCACCAGGTTCTACCCGAAAACCACGGATCTTGAGTTGTCCGTCCGCACGCCCGATGTAGTGGATTTTGCCGGTTACATCGCTGAAAACCTGATCTCCGGTACAGTAGCAACGCTCCGTGAGGCCAGGCACTTCCAGGCGGATGAAGACCTTTTTTTCCACATCGTCCCGATTTAGATAGCCGTCTGCGAGGGCGGGACCGGCAATTAGCAGTTCTCCTGGCAACCCGACGGGCAGCAAATTCCGATGTTTGTCGGTGATGTAGGTACGATAGCCGGGTAAGGGATTTCCGATGGGGATGTTGGTCTCCATTTCAAAATCGGGCGTGAGCTCAAAAACAGTGGCCACCACGGTCGTTTCCGTCGGTCCGTAGGTATTGAAGAGCCGTCTTTTGCTGGATGGATGTTGTTTCCAGTTTTCAAAGTCGGAATTGGTGATGGCTTCGCCTCCGATGATGACCGCCCGGATGGCGGATGGGAAAGTTCCGTCTGCAGAGGCTGCCAGCACCTGTCTCCAGAAGGCTGTGGGAAAGTCCCAGATGGTGATGTCGTTCCGGATGCTGTATTGAATAAGCACCTCCGGATCCAGCATTTCTTCGGTTCGGATGTACAGGGTTCCTCCAGCGCATAAGGTGCAGAACACTTCCTCGACGCTGGCATCAAAACCCAGATTGGAGAATTGAAGGACGCGTTCGGAGTCGGTGAAGCCATAGGTCCCTATGCCTGCAGAAACAAAAGTAGTCAGTGCCTGATGGGAAATCCGGACACCTTTAGGCACGCCGGTAGAACCGCTGGTATAAATGAGATAGGCCAGATCCGTGGGTTCAGCAAATAGCTCAGAAGCTTCTTTTAAATTCGGTATTTCTTTGAAAAAATATGTTTTGTCTTTGGGGAAGACTTCAGAAAACGATTCGTTGGTTATAACCAGTACTGCCTGTGAATCCTCCAGAATGAATGTTTTCCGATCATCGGGCATGGTTGAGTCGATGGGTAAAAAGGCTGCCCTGCATCGGAGTGCTGCCCATTGGGCGACGAAAAATGGATAGCTTCTCGGCAGACACAACATAACGATGTCATTGGGTTTCACACCTTTTTCAAGGAGCTGTGTCGCCAGTTTCATCGTATCGCGTTGGAATTGACGGTAGCTATGACTTTCCTGGCCATCCATCAGCGCTGGTTTGTCACCATGAAGTGCAACCATCCGATCAAATTGAGCCAGAATGCCTGGAATGGGAAAAGCTGTTCCTGACGGTCGATTCAGGGAAGCCAGCATGGTTTTTGTTTGCTCCGTTTCCATCAACGAAAGATCCTGCAGGAGCCCATCGGGTGTTTCCAAAAAGCTATGGATGAATGCTTGCAGGCTTTCAGTGAAACATCGGGCCCCCCATTCAAAACCGGAGCCGGGAATGGAAAGGATGATTCGATCTGGTTCGACGGCAAGGTACAGACTTCGTTCGTTCAGCTCCTCCACAACCGGCAAGGATGTGCAAAGTACGAGCGCGGCATCCTCTGCAACCAAGGCTTTGTATCGAAGGGGCAGATCAACCGTATAGCTGCCCGATTTCGCCATCTTTTTCAAGTGTTGCAACGTTCCTTCCACCATTTTCGAGGCCTTCATGCCTTCGGAAATTTTCAGGTTTAAGGGCAGTTCGGCCTTGAACAGTGAGGAGTATCCGGCCAAAACCTGTGGAAGACCGGCAGGAATATAGCCGACGGTGCCGGCTTCCTGGTCGTTTATCCTTAGAATGAAGGCAGCTGTCAGTGCCAGCATGACCATTGCCGAATCTTCGTTGGGGAACCTTTTTTCCAGGAGGCTGGTGAAATGTAACGCTGAAGTTACCTGCATCCTTTCCGCTTGACCGATAACGTTTTTGGTATATGGAAAGGGTAGAATCTCGACTTTGGATAGTTCCTGTACCCAGAATAATTCCGACTTGCAAAGTTCGGAAAACAGGGACTCGATACGTGTGGAATTTTCTGGCAAAGTCAGCATCTGACCTGCAGAAAGGTTGTATTTATGAAGTATTTCAATGAATTCCACCCGTTTGTTGTTCTTGTCGTACAGTTGTTCCAGAACGACCAACCCATCCATACACTGAAATCCGGCCTTGTTTTCTTCCAAAACGATGGTTCCGGGTGAAGAAACGGTTCCGGCCTCCATTCGGAATGTGGATAGGGTAAAATATTCAGCCCCGATATACAGGTGAGGCAGCAAGAATTCGTTGTCGTTGCCGTAGTTGCATGCCTGCTGCAGTGTTTCCAGTTCCTTGATAGTGCGTTCAGCAGTAACCAGTCCCAGATGGTAGGGGCGGGCCATGAGCGGAAAATAAGAGCGCGTTGACAAATCCTGTGGAGTCTGTGTAACGGCACCTGCAACAATTTTCCCGGCCAGTCGCTCAAAGCTAAGCAAAGCCGCCTCGAAACATTTCATATTGACGGACCAAATCGGTTCCATATCACTGATTTCGATGAATTCCTGCTCCAGAATGTCGCCGGTGTCAATCCCTTCGTTCAAAATGTGCCAACTAACGGCATGCTGCGTTTCATGATTCATCAGCGCCCAGTTGGGTGCATACATGCCCGCATACTTCGGCAGTGGAGAATCGTGGTAATTGATGACCAGCGATTTTGCGCGCGCAATAAACTCCGGTTTGAGAATGATGCCGTTATTGATGCTGAAAATATAATCCGGCTGAACGGTTTCGTCCAGTTGGGAAGGAAACCGATGGAATGGGAACGTATATCGGGAGGATTGGTTGAGCAATTCCTCGTCCCTGGAAATGAATGACAGTATTTGGAATCCTTTATCCCGAAGGATATCCATGCATTGGATGGGTAAGGGGCCTTCACCAAGAATGACGCACGTTTTTTTAATCATATTGGTCTAACCGATTTTGATGAATTTTCCAGATTGGACAGTACCACCGCAGTACAAGGAATACAAATAAATACCGTTCGGAAGGTTGTTTACTTGTACTTTTATGTTTTGATTTCCACCGGGCTGATAGGCTTGTTGCTCTTTCATCAAGAGTATTCCGGACAAGTCGTAAATCAACAGCGATGCTTCAGTAGCAGAATCACTGCTGAACCGGATCGTCAGCATACTTCGTACCGGATTGGGGTAGGCCGTCGAATTTTTCAGTTGGTCTACCGTGTCAATATCTTGTGTATGGTCGTATTCAAAGGCCCCGATGTCTGCCTTAACTCCGTTGGGCCTTACTGCATTACGGTAATCGAATGTGACTCCCATCAGGTCTGTGGCAGCAGCATCGATGAGGGGAGATTCTTTCAAGGGTTTGAAATCCGTCAGAGAGATTCCGGCGCTGGCAATCGTACGGGTTTTAAAATTATTCTTTTGCGTGACGTCGGCAGTCAAGCCAGGAATCATGACATACGCATCATCACCGGTGTACGAGGTATTGTCGTTTTCATAAACATCGAAGCTTCCTGGATTTAGGATCAGGTTGGATGAAATCACATTATTCCGGCCAACGACACTTTCGAAACGAATGCCGTCCGATTTGGGATTGATGATGTCATTGAAAAGTATATTGACGGAGGAATCCTTCTCAACGGAAATATCTGAAACATAAATGCCGTGTTTCCGTTCATTTGAGTCCAATGGAAGGTACGACCTGCCTGCATCGACGATGATGTTGTTGAAAATCCGGTATCCGCCTAAGCCGTGACTTTCAATGCCGCTACCTTTGCCTTCTCCGATGTAATTGTTGTAACAGTCACATTTGGAGCCGCCCCCAATCATAATGCCTGACATTTGTGAATAATAACCTTCCTGACTGTCGTGCAGAACCAAATTTCCATAGATCTGGCAGTCGTTAGAGGCTGAACTCACTTGAATGCCGTCCCAGGCGGTGTATTCGATGATGTTGTTGTAAATCCGGACGCCCTTCAATACGGGGGGCAGCAATAAGGTATCCCGTCCGTTGCACTTTTCGGTGGTTCCAAAATATTTGGTGCTCCCGATGTACATGCCCTCGTTTCCAACCCGGGCGATGTGGTTGTCGTGAATGATGGTGTTGTATTGGGTGAATTTGTCACGCGTGGAAGGAGTACTGCAATCAGGTTCGGTTTTGGCGTAAATGCCTCCCAATAAGGTGTTTTCGATGGACACATGATCAATTTCGAAATCAGAGCACATATTGTTGATGCCAATTCCTGCTCCACCTGCCACCCGTTCAATCCGTATGCCGTAGAAATCTTCTTCACTGCCTTGGCCCGTCAGGCGAAGATAACGGCTTCCCCGGATGGAAATGCCATAATAGCTGTCGGTATTGATGAGGACAACGCCTCCGTTGTTGCTGATGATGACGGGTTTTTCCGGAGATCCGTTCAGATTCGTGATCAGCAGGTTTTGGCGGTATCCGGGCTTTAAAAGCAAGGTATCACCCGGTTGTATTTGATTGAAGGGTGCCACTGCGCCGTCCACCACTGTAACCAGGCTGTCGATGAGGTAGCCTTTGTTGATAATGGATAATGGATTGCCGTAAGCAGTCACTGGAAAAAGCAACAGAGAGAATAGGATTTTTTTTATAAAAGACATTCGATGTTTTATTAATTCTGACCTCGTTTCGCTCGTTCCCAATTCACGGATTGTGAACGTTTGATGTATCGTATGAAACCGAGAAAAACGGATAAGTTCATGATGAAAAAATAATAGGGGACAAAAAGAATTTTGATGCGGATGGTTCGATTCTCCAGATACCATCCCAAAAGTGCGGAAATGTAAAACACTATCTGCATGTAAAAAAGAATGCTGTACAATCCGAAAAAGCCTTCACCCCAAGCCAATGCAACATTGATGGGCAGGAGCAGAAGCAGCGATAAAGGCGCCAGCGTCCAGCGAAGGACACGGTGCGAAATGTACTGAAACGACAAGGTTCCGTATTTGAAAATATTCAGCAGGGACTTCAGTCGAACGACAGACTGAATGCCTCCGGCAGAAATCCGGATTTTTCGTTTCAGCTCTTCTTTGACGTTGGCGGAAGCTGTTTCGATGGCGTAGGCATCCGGATCGTATTGAATGACATAACCGGCCTGAGCGGTGCGCAGGGAGATGATAAAATCGTCCAGCAGAGTGTCGGCTTCCACTTCATAATACAGTTCTGTCCGAATGGCGAAAAGTTCACCGGCAGCACCGACCACCGAATAGAGTTCGGCATCCCATTTCTTAAGCGTTGACTCGTACTTCCAGTAAAGGCCCTCGCCAGCACCTGCAGCCGCGTCCTTGTCCTTGCTGAAGATTCTTTTTTCGCCGGAAACGCAACCGACTTTGGGGTCGTTGAACAAGTGAACGATGCGTCGGATGGATTCCTTGCCCAGCATGGTGTTGGCATCACAGAAAACCACGATCGGTGTGGTGACCAGCTTTACGCCACGGTTCATGGCGGAAATCTTTCCCCTGCGTTCGGGTTGATGATGCACCTCAACGCCTTGGTACGCTTTTAGGAGTTCTGGCGTACCGTCATCTGAACCGTCCGTCACCCAGACAATGTGTAATTTGTCAGACGGGTAATCCAGTTCGTAGCTGTTCTTCATTTTTTCAGCAACGAAGTCTTTCTCGTTGTATGCTGTAATGAACAGGGTGACATCCGGTTCCAACTCGGGAAATATCGGTTTGGTTTTGCCTTTTCCCATAAATCGCTTGATTCGGATGAGGAGGAACAACAGGATTCCATAGCCGATGTAGGCATAGAAAATGATGAAAAGCAATAGCCAGAAAAGTATTTGAAGTGTCAGCATAATGATTTCGTTTATTCTAAACAGTCGTTTTTCGTGACTCGGCATAGTCGAAGCAAGCTTCGCCTCTGCACTCGCTACTCAAAGCGTTGATTAGTGGTTTACACGTTCCCATTTACCGGTTTCTGTCTGGTAAGACTTGATGACCCTGGCCGGATTTCCAACGACGATGCTGTAATCAGGCACATCTTTAGTAACCACGCTGCCACCTGCCACGACGCAATGTTTGCCAATAGTGACTCCGGCTGAAATGAACACATTGGCACCGATCCATGTTTCATCATGTATGGTGATGGGTTTGGTGGTAACACCTTGTTGGCTGATGGGCTTGGAGATGTCCTCGTAACGGTGGTTCAGCCCGCTCATGACTACGTTTTGTGCGATGCGCACATCGTTTCGGATTTCAACGGGTCCAATCAGGACGGATCCCAGGCCAATTCGGGTTCTCTCACCAATATGTACAGGTCCAACACCGTTATTGACAGTGCAGAAATCTTCGATGGTGGAATCATCGCCCAGGAAAAAAGGGCTGAACGGCAATACATCCATGCGGGTACGTCTACGAATCAACGACCGTTTCCCTTTATGGTGCACGAAAGGGTTGACGAACCATTTTACCCAAAGTCTGGGGCGCGCCTGATTTTTGGGCATCAACAACCAAAGCGTGAGTTGTTTGAGCTTCGGGTTGGATTTTATTCTGTTAATTAGATTGGACATGGTGCGTTTAATTTTTGTTCCATACATTCATAGATTGCAAGGACATTGTTTTCCCAGGAATGTTCCCGGGCGAATGCTTCTCTGGCGGTTTCCATTTTTACAGTGTTTTCAGACAGTGCTTCACCGATAAGCTGGACGAATTCCGCTGCATTCGTTGCCTGGTAGGTATGTTCCGCAAAGATAGACATAGCTTCGGTCTTTGTCGCCACGGTCGGTCTGCCCAATGCCAAATATTCGTCAATTTTTCTCGGATAATTGCCCCGGGTCACTTCATTCAGTTTCTGAGGATTGATGGCCACATCAAAGCCATTGATATATGCTGGCAATTCTTCCGGGTTTTTGTTGCCCAGGAAGTGAACATTCGAAAGCTGATGCAGTTCGCTGCTGCTGAACGTATCGTCTTCTGGCCCGATGAGCACCAAACTCCATGATGGTTTTGTTTTGGCAATGTGCACCAGAATATCCACATCCAGACGCAGGGCGTAAAGTGCACCGGTATAACCGATTATGGGTTTTGGAATGGGAGTCAGGTCTTTGGGAACGGCAGTCAGTTTGATTTTGTCGTAAAGGCTGAGGTCGCAACCTTGCCCAACGTAAAAACTGTAAGGGTTGTATTTGGCAGCCAGTGCTGCCAGGTAGGTCGAGTTGGCACAAACCATATCCGATTTGGCCATCAGGGCCGGTTCGAAATCGTACCCATGCTTCTGCCAGAAACCAACAGCCAGCAGGTTGTCGCGGGTATAATAACAAAGCAATTTGGGTGACAAGAGTTCCTTTAGGTAAAAGCTGCGGAACATGTCGCTGTCTGTGAACAGGATATAATCGCGGAAACCCAACCGTTTGGCCGCCTTTTTTATTTCTCGGGCGAACCGTTTGTTGTTGATGCGGTTGAGGTACCGAAAAAGTGCCTTGAATGGAAGCCCGTTGATGGATTCCAGCGTGGTGCGCGGAAATAAGGTCCAGAGATTTTCGCCAACCTTGACCAAGTCTTCGTTGGAACGGAGCATCTCAAGGCGCTTTTTCACCAGCGGATCTGCGGCATTTCGCCATTTGGACATCCGGTCGAGCGGCGCATTCACATACAGCACCCGGTTGTTTTTGGCAAACTCCAAGGCAATATTCTTGCAATTGCTCCCGATCTCGATGTCCCAGGATTGAATGCCCGTTAGGATGATGTCTTGGTTGGTAATCATTTTGGCCCGATTTCCTGATAAAGTTTGAGAACGTTTTCTGCCATAGCTTTCCAAGAGAATTTGGCGGCTTGTGCAAAACCTTTGACGATGAGCGTTTGTCTTAATTCCTCTTCTGTGGTGAGCCGAATCATGGCTGCCGTGATTTCCTCCGGCATAAACGGATCGACCAGCAATGCAGCATCACCGGCCACTTCAGGCATGGAAGAAGTTGTGGAAGTGATTACCGGAGCTCCGCAGGCCATGGCTTCCAGCATGGGAATGCCGAAACTTTCGCGGAGAGAAGTATAGAGGAACAGTTCGCACTGGCTGTAGATGGAGGGTAGGTCGGTATTCACGACGTAACCCGTCAGAAGGATGTGCCGGATCAGTTCTGAATCGCCGATTTCAGTCAATAAAAGCTCGAGTTCGGTCTGGTCGTAATCCAGCATGACCAATGGGATGTCTTCGCCGGTTTGCTTGCGGAAGTCGGAGAATGCTTTCAATGTTCCTTTGGTGTTTTTCTTCGGATCGGTGTTGCCCAGAAAAAAGAAGTACCGGTTCGGAAGATGGTATTTTTCTTTGACGCGTCCCAGTTCAATCTCGTCCGTAACTGGTTTAAAGTGCTCACTGACACCGTTGTATACGGCTGTTAGACGTTTGTCGTCCTTCATGCCGAAAAATTCACCGATCCTGTTTTTCTCGAAATGGGAAACCGTGATGATTTTCCGGCTTTTTCTCACGACAGAAGGAATGATCAGTCTGCGGTAAACGTTTCCGAATTTCTGGTAAAGGGAACCTTTCCCCGTCAGAATCTTCAAGAAACTGCTCTCCATATAGATAATGTCGTGCAGCGTCACCACCAAAGGCATTTTCGTCCAAATCGGAGCGGTGTTGCTGGTGCAGTGCAGTAGGTCGCAACCGGCTTTTCGGGCTGCTATAGGCAATGCGAATTGTTCCCAAATCGGGTAGAAACCGCCATTGAGCCGTATAATTTTCAAATTAGGTGTTTCTTTCAATACGGAATCGTCCACGTCGGGTTTGATGAAAATCACGTATTCGTTTTCAGTATCAATACGTTGCAGATTCCTGACCAACTCTAGGGCAACCATGTCCATACCGTGTTTTTTCTCGCGGAACAACCGCTGTCCTTCAATGCCTATTCTCATGACTTTTTGGATTTTACAGAGGTATGTTGGGTATGAATGAATTGCTTGTTCGCACCTTTGATTTTAAGCAGGGAGCCAAGCATAAGGAGCATTCCTTTGGGCAGGCTGGACAGTGCTTTCAATGTGGATTTGTTCCAGAAAGTTTTCGGAACTGAAAGGAGAAAGGTCAGCACGCAGCTGCCAGCCAGAAGGAACCACCATAGGTTCAGCGTTGTGAAGATTCCGCTCAGCTGGTTGATGAGGATGCAAATCAGAGCCAGCATCAGGTCGGCACCCAAAAGCAATACCCTTGGTGGTTGAATGAATTGCACCGCTTTGTCAAAATAGTCCACATTTCCTTTGGTCACCAAAGCTGCAATGGACGAACGAACATCCTTGGTAAAATAGTGCAGCTGCGCCGACAGCCAACGGCGACGCTGGTTGCTGAACACTTCCGCCTTCTGGACTTTCTCGTCGTAAACCAACGCATCGTCCAGGTATTCAATGGTATAACCGTTTTTGAGCAGGTGCAGCTCAATTTCTTTGTCGAAACCACCAATGGCGGTCACTCCAGCCATCATTTCTTTAAAAAATCCATACCTGAAAGCCATTCCTGAACCAATGATGGCCGATGACAATCCGAGCACGCGATGCCCTTTGCGGAAGATATGATTGTTGATTTCTTCACTCGCCGCATCCAGCACCGCCAGCGATGTATCTGTGTTCTTAGCGGTTCGGTGCCCCTGAACGGCCATGAAGTCTTCTTCAAACGCGGCATTCACTTTGGTCAGGAAATCGACGGCCATGATGTTGTCCGCATCCAGAACTACCGCAATATCGTAGGTTGCATCCAATTCAGCCATGGCTTTGTTCAGCGCTTTGGATTTGGTGCTTTTGTCGAAACTCACTTCAATGACTTTGATCGGCATTTTGCGAAGTTCGGCGATGGTTTCCGGCTGAAAGGAGTCGGCAATGATCACAACATCGTATTGGTCGGAGGGGTAATTCTGCTTCAGTGCTTCTTCTGCCACTTCCATAATGACTGAATCCTCCTTGTAGCCGGGAATAAGTACGGCAATCTTGCGTAGTACCGGATGGGCTGCATAGTGCGGTTGTCTATAAAACAGACCTGCCAGGGCAAACACGAAAATGTACGCCGTTGAAAGTCCGAGCAAGATCAGTGCACTAACTTGCAGGATCAGATAGATGTTCGTCAGCAGTGTATTCATAAGCAATACTTTTATAATACAGGATTGGAATGTACTTCTTTGGAAAACAGATTCTTAAGATGCCATAAAAGGGCTTTGACGTAGGCTTTCAGATGTTCGGCTTGTCGTTTGAGAGCAAATACGATCAGGTTTTTTGGAATGGAAGCGAATGTTTGAAAGAGCAAGGCAATAAGAAAGGTCAATCCATGAACATTCCTTCTCAGGTACATCCATCGGGAACGATTCATCCAATAGGTCTTGAACGGGCTCATTTTTCCGACGGAAACCGATTCTTTGTGGAATACGACGGAATTGTGCACGTACCAAAGAGTCAGACCGGCTGCCCGAATGCGGGCTCCCCAATCCAGTTCCTCGTAGTAGAGAAAGTAAATTTCGGACATCAAACCGACCCGACGGATCACTTCCATGGGTAGCAGCATGGCCGCACCGTGTACATACTGTGTCAACGCATCCCGATTGAACTGACCATTATCTTTTTGCCCCCAACCGTATCCGTGGCTTCGGACGGTCCAGGGATTGATGGGCGCCTGACCAGTGAACTGAATGGTGTCCGGATTCGACCGGTACTTGATTTTTGGGCTGACTGCTCCGATGGTTGAATCGGAGGCGCATTTTGCCACCAAGGGTTCCAGAAAACCCGGCTCCACTTCAGTGTCGTTGTTCAGCAACAGCACATAGTCGCCTTTAGCCTGCCGTATCGCCAGGTTGTTTCCGCCTGCAAAACCCAGATTTTCTTTGCTTTGCATAAAATGTACCTCCGGAAACGACGCCGGGATGATGCCCGGGTCGTCGTTGGGGGAGGCATTGTCTACCACGATGATTTCCACATTCGGATAAGTCACCTTCCGGAGCGATGCCAACAAGGCACAGGTCACTTCGGGGTGATCATAATTGACGGTAATTATGGAAACCAGTGGATAATCCATGGCGTTTATTTTTTAGCAGCCAGCGCTTTTTCCCATTTCCAGGCAGAAAGCATCATTTCATCCAGCGACTTTTCGGCTTTCCAACCGAGTTCGTCGTTGGCAAACGTTGTGTCGGCCCAGGTCTGTTCGACATCACCGGCACGTCTGGGTACAACTTCGTAATTGAGTTTTTCACCGGTTACTTTTTCGAACGATTTGATGACCTCGAGTACGGAAAAACCGTTTCCAGTTCCCAGGTTAAAGATTTCCAGGTTGGATTTGCCTTTTTCGCCCAGCATACGTTCGACGGCAATGACATGCGCCTTTGCCAGGTCCACCACATGAATGTAGTCACGGACGGCAGACCCGTCAGGTGTGTTGTAGTCACCGCCGAATACGTTCAACTTGGCGCGTAATCCGATGGCTGTCTGCGTGATAAAGGGCACCAAGTTTTGGGGCACGCCCAAGGGTAATTCGCCGATCAGCGCGGTTTCATGGGCACCGATGGGGTTGAAGTAACGCAGTGCGATGGCACGAATGGGCAGTTGCATGGTGGTGAACCGCAGGATTTCCTCACACATCTGCTTGGTGTTTCCGTAGGGAGACCAAGCTTGCTTGATGGGAGCGGATTCGGTCACCGGAAGTTCGTCAGGTTGACCATATACAGTGCACGAGGAGCTGAATACCAAGTTTTTAATACCTTGAACCTTCATGCCTTCCAGTATATTGAGTAGCGAACCAACGTTGTTGCGATAGTATTCCAGTGGTTTCTGCATGGATTCTCCCACCGCTTTGAAAGCTGCGAAATGGATGATGCCTGAAATATCATTGTTCCGTTGAAAGTAATCAGCAGTTTTGGCTTCGTCAGAGAGATCGAATTGTTCGAATTTGGGTTTGATTCCGCTTATTTTTGTGATGTTGTCCAATACTTCGATGGATGAATTGGATAAATCATCGACAATAAGCACTTCAAAACCTTTCAATTGCAATTCTACGACGGTGTGTGAACCGATGTAACCGGTTCCACCTGTTACCAGGATTTTCTTCATTTTTCTGTTATTTTATTAATAAATAGTGGTTCGTTTTTATCGGTGTCAAGTGCTTTGGCGTTGCACATCAATGCCATGGAGGTATAAATAAGGATGGCAGTCGGCATCGTTCCCAATACGGCATTTCCATAAGAGGCTACCATAACGCCGAACATACCGGCGGTCAAGGCCGCCATTTTTTGTTTCAGCTCCGGATCACGAATGCGGAACATAATTAGATAGGACGACTTGAAAAGGACATAAAATAGAATGAACAAGTGCAATACCAATCCGATAATGCCCTGTTCAGCCCATATAAGGACGTACCAACTGTCGGTGGCGACATTGGAAAGAAAGGCGTTGGGCAGAAACCGTTGGGCTTTCACTCCAGCGTGTCCGATACCTCCGCCCATCGGCCTGGATACCAGATACGTGCTTAATTTCTTTTGGTTTTCCAGACGAACCATCAACGAAGCATCCTTCGGGTCGAAAGCGGAACGCATCCTTCGTATCTGGTCGTTGCCCTGACCAACGGTCGTAAATTTAAAGAAGGAAAAAACCAGTGCTATCATAATAAAGCCGGTAATCATCACCATTTTGTTTTTCCGCAGGATGAAATAGAGCATGAATCCGGCCAGCGGAATACTGATGGCTCCCCGTGTTCCAGAAATGAACATGCCGATGATGCCCAATACGGCAACAGCTAGGTAAAAGAATTTCAGTCGTTTGCTTTTTTCCGCCAAAAACAAGATGCCGGCCACAACGGCTGAATACGCTTGATTGGCACCGAACTGACCAGCATCGCTCATAAAGGAAAAGATGCGCAATTTGCCAAAAATCAGATGGGTGACAGCTCCGCCATGGTCGAGCCAAGCCTTTTCCCAGGGATCCACGCCGATGGTCATCTGCATCAAACCTTTCAGCGTAGCCAATATGGAAAAGATACCCCAGATGAGGAAAAATAGGTTCAATTTCTTTTTGTTGTCGATTAAAAGCAATGCCAACGGTACAGTCAGCATCATATAAAACGAGATGCCGCGAACGCCACCGATGTAGGCGGACATGCTCCTCATTTCCGGATTGGCAATTTCGAGGATGGAATATCCGAACCAGATTAATGCCAACAGCGTGATGTCCTTCATCGCTGGTTTCCAATTGATTCGTTCATAAAACTGGTTGAAAAATAGACCGATATAGGTCAATATCAGAATGCCGTCCATGCCCATGCCAACCGGGGCACTGGTCAAGTATCGTCCCAAACCAAGCAAAAGGAAACCGAAAATGACCGCCGTATAGAAGCCAATGATTGGATAACGGAAAAAAGCAGTCAGATAGACAAAACCCAAGGGTAGGAAAACCAGCAGGACCCCCACCACCAAACCCATCCGGCTGATGATGAAGGTGGCAAGAACAGACAGTACCACAACCGAAACGGCCAGGATAGGCTTTTCCAGCACACCGGAACCTGTGCTGCTTTCAAAAGGATTGGTGGTCTTGTCAAACATGGTTTTAAGCGGTCTTTTTGCTCTGAAAATGTTCCCGGATCTTTAGGTAACCGGATTTATAAAAATCGAAGCCTTCTTTGAAAACATCAGGGATATGCAGGTGTATTTCCCGGTTCACGTAGTAATAACCCAAAATAACGCCCAATAGTGTAAATAGGATGGACGCAACAGCCACCATTTCCAAGGAATGGAACACGAAGATGGCTACGAGGTCACCGATGACATTGGTCAAAACCATAAATAGCACCTTGATTAGATTTTTGTCCGGATGGTTCAAGCTGTCCAGACCAATTCCGGTCATCCGGTCGAGTGGCAGGAGCAAGCCGTAAATGGAAAAAATCCGCAGGATGGTGGCGGCATTGGCTCCGGTCAACGCATCCGTTCCGACATACTGAGCGCCACCCAGCAGTAAAACTAGAAAATCAGCAAAGATGAAAACCAACAGACTCATGACGATAAACAGAAGGCTCATGGCTCCGGAATACGTGTTGAACAGCCTTCTCCATCCAGCCTCATCCTGTTGCATGCTGGCCTTTGACATTTTCGGGAAAGCGGTTGCGGCGAAGCTTCGGAGTGGTAATTGTTGCAATTCCGTCAGTTTCATTGGGATGCTGTACAGGGCAACGCCAGCTGCTCCCAATGGACTTAGACTAATGATCAATGTGTCCGCATTTCGAAGGAGATTGGTCCCCAACAGTGTAAAGGTAGTGTATTTCCCGAAATCAAGAATCACTTTGTTGGTTTTTCGAGTGGATTTCCAGATGTATTTTAATCCGTCCCAACCTTTGATCATGGTGAAAACGGAGGTAACCAGATTCATGAACAAGTACGTCCAGACCAGAAAGTCAAGCGACCAATGGAAAAAGAAGAAGTTGAGAATCAGTACCAGTAAAAATCCGCTGCTTTCAATGAATTTCAACAGAAATAGACGGTCAAACCGCAAATCGGCCTGCATGATGACCAGTGCCGTATTGTAGGGTAGATTGATGAATGCCAGAAGCGGGTACCAAACGAAAAACAACCGGTAGCCCGCATGCGTGATCGGACCGGGAAAGGCGAGCCAGATCAGGATCATTACTAGAGCAATGACCACCGTGACAATCAATCCGATCAATCCGTTGGACCCGATGTAACTTTGCCTGTCCTTCGGATCGGCACCTGCCAAAAAACGAACGATGGCCGTATTCGTGATCCCAAATCGAAACATCTCAATAAAGGCACCACCGGAAATGAATAGAATCCATTCTCCGAAAACCTCGGTCGAAAACGAACGGGCTAGTATGGCGAACCCGACGATTCCGAATAAGGAAATGGACAAATTTCCCGCCAAAGACAGAAAATTTGCTTCCTGGGTGATTGTTTTAAGACTGAGTCTCATCGAGTAGGATTAGATTTCTTGTTTATTGAAAAATTGGAGACTAATGAATTTCTTCAGGAATCGATGCAGTAAACTACGCTTTTTAGGCAATTCGCCCAAAACAGATTCCATGACAGGTATTTCCACACCATTCAGCAAGAATACAGGTTCCTTGCCGGTCGTCTTCATCATATCATATACAATTCGTTCATCGGCTGAAGTCCAAACCCGATTGGCCCTGGTTACCAAAATAGCCTTGTCAGCAGCATTCAACAGATTGACCGGAATCGGGTAATACAAAAGCGGAGGAAGTTCAATCAATACGAAATCAGGTTCATTCGTCAGCGAGATGTTGCTGTTGGCTAAAAGATCCTGATAGTTCGTCGCCGAACAGCACGCATGATGCATTGTGTACATTGCGTAGTTATCCTTCTCCAGATACGTTTCCGGATCTTGCAGGAAGGGACTTTTGTAATTTACGCGGGTATCCTCATAACCAAACAACCTGCTCAGTAACGGATAGCTTTTGTTTTTCTTTTTTCTGCGCAAAGTAGGACCAAAAAGTGATTTCTCATGAAATTCTTTTGCATTATAATTCAAATAAAGCACTTTTTTACCTTGATTGATCATGCTTTTTGCAAGGTTTCCGGCGATGACGGATTTTCCTTCCTGGTGCATGGTGCTCAGTATCAGTACAGTTTTTGTCGTATGCGTCTCGGCGCAATAATTGCTGAACAGACCAAGGTTTTGCAAGGTTAACTCCAGAACACGGTTGGTCAGGAACGGGAAATTCAACAGTTTGGTTTTTAGGAAAATTTTTGGGAAAACCCCCAGATTAACCAACTTCATTTTTCGAGCTGCCCGTACCGGATTTTTAAGCGTGTTGTCGAAATATTCCAAGGCCAAGATCAGTGTCAAAATAAAGAGAAAACCGAAGAATGCGGCGACTACCACCATCATTTTACGTTTGGTTGGATTGGCTGTGAGGGGGTAGTAAGGTGGATCAACCACTTTTACACCCGTGGTGAATTCGGCATCCTGCGCTTTCAGTTTCGCATTGCCCAAACCACGCAATATCTCAATATATTCATTTTCATTGACGCTGATTTCCCGTTCGATTCGTTTGATTTTGGCACCGGCTGGAGCATAAAGCGCGTATTGTTTCTGGAAATCCTTCTTATAGTTGCTTTGAACCTGCATGCCGGCCTTGGTTTCTTCATAAACAATGACGTTGTCAATCCATTCGGTGAGCAATTTCTGAGTCGGAAGTCCTTCTGTGGTCGTGTTTAAGGAATAGAGTTCACTGACATTCGTCCGAAGTTCATCTTTCAGCTTTTCAGCATCCGTTTTCATTCGAACAAGGTCTCTGTTGTTGACTTTGTTGTCTGAATTTTTTGTTTCAGCCGAGGCTATTCTGGCATTTATTTCAGCAAGTTTATTACGTTCTTGAACGATTTCAGTGCTTTTGGGAACAATTTTATTCTGTTTTTTCAACTTTTCTTCAATACGTTTGATGGATGCTTCCGTTCCCGCAAGCTTGATGCGCATGGTGTTGTAGGTATCTTCCAGGTTTTCCTTTTCGATGGCCACTGCCTTGCTTTGCTCATAATAGTTGATGATGTTGTTGTCCTGATTGAACTTCAAAAGCGAATCTTCACTATCTTTCAACCGCGCCGTTACGTTGGCCAATTCACTCTCAAAGTATTTGATCACGGCATCAGAACTGCTTACCTTGATTTTTTTGTAGTTTTTAATGCAGACATCCATGAATAAAGCCAGGGTTTGCTGACAAATGCCAGGATCATCCGACTCATAGCGCAAACGCACTAGATCACTCGACTCCATACGGGTCACGTCAATGGACGAAATGGCATCGATGGAATAATGTGGATGATTAAAATTCAGCAGCTTATAAACAAAATTAGTGTCGCTGGCCTCCATGCAGTTTTTTAAGTTCTGAACGGTTTGTTCATAATCATTTTGATTGATGGACATAGGAAAGAGCGGGGAGGATAGTGTATCGGCTGTCGATGAATCGGTTCTGACCACCAACTCACGGATGTATTCCGGCGTAATTTTCCTTAGTTCAATAAAGGATTTTACGGATATGAATTTCGGTTCCGGTTTTACCAGCATCAGATGCTGGGCGAGCAGTCGGATGGCAACCTCTTGCTTGGTTTCTCTAGATTTTGTGACGTTGATCAGGTTGTCAAAAGATGTATTGGTTGCGAAATAATTAAGGTTAATTCCCATGTTTACGCCTTCTCCGGAAGCGATGCCCGTATAAAGCGTCGTCTCGGAGGTGTAGGTATAAGCCGGGTGTAAGGTCAGATAGACAACCGTCAGAGCCATAAGTACTGGAGTCAGAATCAGCAGTATGCGATGCCTGTACAAGATTCGAATCAGATCAATTGCCTTCATTTTGTGTAGTGTTGGTGTTTGAAAGGTTGAACTTCATGCCGCAGATCACTTCCAGCAACTGATAGGCGGTCTGAAATTCCACCGATGCCGTGGCAAAGTCGGTCTCTGCCCGGTTGGTGTTTTCGGTGATCATGGCATATTCATTCATGGGAACGGTTCCATCCGTGAACCCTTTCTCGGTCATTTGCATGTTAAGGTCGGAAGTTACCTTGAATTTGCTTTTAATTTTTAGAATTTTTTGTTTTAAAAGAAGGTCATTGTATTGTCGAACAACAACTTGCTTCAATTCGTTACGTTGAACATCGGCCATGGATTTGGCTTGCTCACGCTCCAGCTTGGATTGTCTCATCTGGTTTTTTCGATTGAGGAAGGTCTCCAGCGGTATACTGAAAAAGGTGCTGGTGCTCCATCGAAGATCGTTTGATGACGTGGTGCTCATGGTGGTGTTACCAGTAGTAACGTAACTGTCGTACGTTCCATACCGCAATTCTCCTTGAAGACCTAGGTAACGGGTCCATTCGGTCTTGATGCCCTTTAGTTTGCAATCATCGATCAACAACTGTAAATCCCTGAAACGAACGTATGGATTATTTTGGATGGCTGAATCAATCAAAACGCTCAACGGAGGGAGAAAGTCCATGATTTCATCTTCCACCGGAGAAAATGCATTGGGTGCTGAAGCCTGAAGTTGGCTGGAAATCAAGATGGACAAAAATACAATCAAAACGGATAGTCGGTAACTTTTCATGCAGGACATGGATTAGATTAAACAGTGTCTTTCTGAAACAATGCCGGAACGGTTCGCAGGATCAGTTTCAGATCGTACCAGAACGAATAATTGTTTCCGGAGAAATGATCGGCATATTCATAATCCAAACGTTTTCGCTCGTCTTCAGACATGTTTCCACCTCTGCCGCGAAGCTCCACCTGCCACAATCCAGTGATACCGGCAGGAGCCAGAAACCGCTTGGACATGTCCCCCTTGGTAAGCACTTCCGCTTCGTATACCGGAAGTGGACGATTTCCAACGATGGACATGTCACCCTTCAAAACATTTATAAGTTGCGGAAGCTCGTCGATGCTCGTGTTCCGGATGATCTTTCCAACTTTGGTAATGCGCGGATCGTCTACAATCTTGACGAAAGCGGATTTGGATTTATCCACTTCCTTTTTCTGAAAGCTGTACCAATAATCGCAGATGTCATGGTCATGGATGTGAAGCACGGGAGAACAGGTTTTCCCGGCGTCAAGGACTGAACAACGCGGGCAAGGCATGGAAAAATCAATTTCTGTTTTTTTGGATTCGGCAACATACTGGTTTTTTTCTTTGGCCAACTTGTTCAGTTCGGTATCTGAACCGGTTCGCATGGAGCGTAGTTTGTAAAAGTCAAAGGGCCTGCGGCCCACTCTTTTGGAGATATAATAGACTTTACCAGGCGATTCCAACCGAATAGCCAGCATGATCAAGATCATGATTGGCGAGAGGACCAAAATGGCAAAAGAGGCAACAACAATATCGAAAATCCGTTTGGATATCGGCATGACGTATCCGGCGTCGGGTATGGGATTTTCGGAAAGGGACGGTGCTTTCTGCCGCCACTGTATGAGAAAACTAATTCGACTCAGTAATTTTTCTGCAGCAGGAAATGGGGTTACGAGATAATCGTCGATGGCCATATTGAACGCAAATTTATAGAGATCCTCCCTGAATTCATCTGAAACCAACAGAAAGGGCACATTATTGAATTTTGGTCTTTCCCTTACCCATTCGAACACTTTAAAACCATCTTCACCAGGCAGATTGTATTCGCAGATGATCGCTTCTGTCTGGTTCGCCGAACTTAGTATACGGACCGCTTCCATATAATTCGCCGTTAGGGTGAGGTTGACGGCTTTTGTGGTCTTCAGTATTTCCGTGTTCATCCACGAACTGCCTATATATAAGATGTTTGGGTAACTTTCCATAAACTTACCATTTGATGGCATAATGGATAGGAAACAGGTTCTTCTTGATAATCTCAACAAGCTCCTCAGGATTGAATGGTTTTACCAGAAAATCTTGAGCCCCCAATTTGTAGCACTTGATGCGCTCCTTGCTGGATTCAGCACCAGATAGCATCAAGATGGGTGTGTGCTTGGTAAAACCACGTTCCCGTACCTTTTCTACAAACTGATAGCCATCCATTACAGGCATTTGAATATCGCAAATGATCAGATCGGGCAGGTTGCCTTCCAACCATTCGAGGGCTTCCATGCCATCGCTTTTGATGACCACCTGGTATTGTTCAGAAAGAAAATTCTCGAGCAGCAGACGAATGCTACGCTCATCGTCAATGATCAGGATTTTGTGCTTCATGAATTCAAATTTGAAGGCAATTATTAATTCATACCACTAATATAGTGCTATTTTCAATCGGTTGTATGCGGTGGTTTTAAATTAATGAAAGATTGGCTTGAAGGTCAGTGAAATACAATAATTATTAAGTTTATTCCAATATCCGTAAATAGAAATTACTTTTCTTTGTATATTTGTAAAAGACCATGGTAATCAATATGTGCTATTTGTGCTTTACAAAAAAATCCTTAAAAAATGCCAACCTTGACTGATCCAAGAAAATTCACAGTTTTAATTGCAGAAGACAATCCTGTCAACATGTCACTAAACAGAATTATAATTCGAAACATGTTTCCAAATGTCAGAATTATTGAGGCAGCTAATGGAAAGGAAGCGGTTGAATTAGCAGATAAAGAACCAATTGACATTATTTTAATGGATATTATGATGCCCGTTATGGACGGTTATGAAGCAACACAGTTGATCAGTCAGCAGGAAACAAATGCTCATACTCCGATTATTGCACTTACGGCGAGTATTATGCCTGATGAAATGCAAAAATGTCTCCAGGTTGGATTCAGTGATACCATCAGTAAACCAATCATGCGGGACCGTATATATAGGGTTCTGGAAAAATGGTTGAAGAAAAATAATTTTTAAAAAAAATCATGAAAGTTGTAATTGTCGGTAGTGGCTACGTAGGTCTCGTTACCGGGACCTGTTTTTCTGAAGTAGGTATTGATGTGGTTTGCGTTGATATCAATGAAAAAAAGATAGAAAACCTGAAAGAAGGGATTCTGCCCATTTATGAACCAGGGTTGGATGAAATGCTCCTACGAAATATGAAAAAAGGTCGTTTGCAATTCACAACCAATCTGGAAGAAGCGCTGAAAGACTGCAAAGTCCTGTTTATTGCCGTCGGAACACCTCCCGACGAAGATGGCAGCGCAGATCTTAAATATGTACTTGCCGTTGCCCAGGAGTGTGGCAAGTATTTGAAAGAATACCTGGTGGTGGTGACCAAGAGTACAGTTCCTGTTGGTACTGCTGCGAAACTGAAAGCTGCCATTCAGAAAGAACTTGACAAACGAGGTGAGACCATTCCTTTTGACGTGGCATCCAATCCTGAATTTCTGAAAGAAGGAGCCGCCGTTGACGATTTTCTGAAACCCGACCGAATTGTTATCGGTGTCGATTCTCAAAGAGCAGAAAAAGTCATGAAAAGTTTGTACAAACCTTTCACTCTAAATGGACACCCTATCATCATTATGGATATCACCTCCGCTGAAATGACCAAATATGCTGCCAATTCCATGCTGGCCACCAAAATCAGTTTCATGAACGACATCGCCAATCTTTGCGAACTCGTCGGTGCTGACATCAATATGGTACGCAAGGGGATAGGTTCGGATTCCCGAATTGGTAACAAATTCATTTATCCGGGTATCGGTTATGGTGGATCCTGTTTTCCGAAAGATGTTCAAGCGTTGGTTCGTACTGCGCAATCCTACAACTATGAACTAAGGGTTCTAAAAGCCGTCGAAGCCGTAAATAAAGACCAGAAGTCGGTTCTTTTCAATAAAATAATGCGCTATTTCAATGGAGATGTCAAAGGTAAGACGGTGGCTGTTTGGGGTTTATCCTTCAAACCACAGACCGATGACATGCGTGAAGCACCTTCTGTAGTCATCATTAATAAATTGCTGGAGGCAGGTGCTAATGTGAAAGCATACGATCCCATCGCTATGGAGGAAGCCAAACACCAACTGGGAGATACCATCACCTATGTGAAAGACCAATATGAGGCATTGATCGATGCCGATTGTGTAGCTTTAGTCACCGAATGGCCTGAATTCAAGTTTCCCAATTTTGTAATCATCAAAAAACTCATGAAAAACGCGGCAATATTTGATGGCCGTAACATTTATGAACTAGAAGATATGAAAAGCAGGGGTATTGACTACTTCTGCATTGGAATCGACACTACCAAGTAAAAAATAGTACAATCAATAGTCATGATCAAAAAGAAAGTCTTAGTGACAGGCGGTGCTGGATTTGTTGGTTCACATCTTTGCGAACGCCTCCTCAACGACGGTCATGAAGTGGTTTGTCTGGACAACTACTTCACCGGTCAGAAGCAAAATGTCGTGCATTTGCTGGATAATCCGTTTTTTGAACTCGTACGGCACGACGTAACACAACCGTTTTATATTGAGGTGGATGAAATCTACAATCTGGCATGTCCGGCATCTCCCATCCATTACCAGTATAATGCCATCAAAACCATCAAGACATCGGTCATGGGAGCCGTAAACATGCTTGGACTTGCAAAACGCATCAAAGCCAAGATCCTACAAGCCTCCACCAGTGAAGTGTATGGCGATCCGCAAATTCACCCTCAGGTGGAAACCTACTGGGGTCACGTCAATCCAATCGGAGAACGTTCTTGCTACGATGAAGGGAAAAGAGCAGCAGAAACACTGTTTGTAAATTACAACAAGCAGAATAATGTTAAAATAAAAATCATCAGGATATTCAATACCTATGGTCCCCGCATGCACCCGCATGATGGCAGGGTGGTTTCGAATTTTATTGTTCAGGCACTTCATGGAAATGAGATCACCATCTACGGTGACGGTCAGCAAACCCGCAGCTTTCAATATGTAGACGATTTGGTAGAGGGGATGATCCGCATGATGGCAACTCGTGATGAGTTTACTGGTCCAGTAAACATTGGCAATCCAAATGAATTCACCATTTTGGAACTGGCCGAAATGGTAATCAAGTTGACCGGCTCCAACTCGAAAATAATTCGTATGCCTTTGCCGCCAGACGATCCAACGCAGCGACAACCAAACATCGATTTAGCAAAAAAGGAACTGGATTGGTACCCAAAGATCCAATTGGAGCAAGGGTTGATAAAAACCATTGATTTTTTCAAGAGTATCATCTGAATTTAATACATTCCAAAAATGATTGATTGGCAGAAATATAACGACACTTTTCAATGGTATGGGAAGGACGTTGAGATTGATTTGATCGGCATCTTGAAGGAAGAATACGATGACCGCATGGCCAAGATAGCACGAAACGTTGCCGAAAGGGATTTTGAGCAGCTTAAGTTCAACACCCACAGTCTGAAGGGTTCCATTTCTAATTATCATGCTCCTGAACCGGTGGAATTAGCCCGTGAATTGGAAATAATGGCAAAGGATAGTAATTCGGAAGGTATTGATGAATTGTTGGAACGGCTACAGGTTTCTACAAAATGCTTGCTGGACGAATTGTTGGAACACCGTCAGGCCTTACTAGATGAGAAAGGCTGAACCTTGGACTTCGTTCCCGCCTTGCGATCCAATTGGCCGTTGTTGATTCCCAGTGTTCACACCTCCTATTTCTTCTCACATCCTATTTTTTTGTGCAGAAAGTAGTACCTTTGCACCGCAAAAATCATTAACCACCAAAAAGATTCAAAATGAAGGCATACGTTTTTCCCGGACAGGGAGCTCAGTTTACCGGAATGGGCAAGGACTTGTACGATCAGTCCCCGCTTGCACACGATTTGTTTGAAAAAGCCAATGAAATACTTGGTTTTCGCATCACGGACCTCATGTTCACCGGTTCTGCCGAAGATTTGCGTCAAACGAAGGTGACTCAACCCGCCATTTTCCTGCATTCTGTTCTTTTAGCCAAAACACTTGGCGCTGATTTTAAACCCGAAATGGTTGCCGGTCACTCCCTCGGAGAATTCTCCGCCTTGGTTGCTGCCGGTGCGCTTTCATTCGAAGACGGGCTGAAATTGGTTTACCAACGTGCCTTGGCCATGCAAAAAGCTTGCGAAGCCCGTCCTTCCACCATGGCCGCCATCTTGGGCCTATCGGATGAAACCATCGAAGAAATCTGTGCCGCCATCACCGATGAAGTGGTGGTTCCCGCTAATTACAACTGCCCGGGACAAGTGGTTATATCGGGTTCCAACGAAGGTATTGACCTGGCATGTGAAAAACTGACCGCTGCCGGTGCCAAACGTGCACTGAAACTCAGTGTGGGCGGTGCTTTCCATTCTCCGCTCATGGAACCGGCCCGTGTGGAATTGGCTGCCGCCATCGAATCAACACCGTTTGCCGCACCTGTTTGCCCCATCTATCAGAACGTGAACGCCAAACCACAAACCGATCCGACCAGCATCAAAGCCAACCTGGTCGATCAGCTGACTTCTCCGGTTCGCTGGACGCAATCCGTCCTGGCCATGGTCGCCGACGGAGCTGATGCTTTCACTGAACTCGGCCCAGGTGCCGTGCTGCAAGGACTCATCAAAAAAATTAGCAAGGACGTTACAACCGACGGAATGCAATAACCCCGTTATATTAAATAATTTTAAAATGCTGACTGAAATGTATTCGGTCAGCATTTTTATTTTGTACATTTGATTGTAGGTTACATAACGGAAAAAAAACAGGTCATGGTTATATATCAGGTATTCCCCCGGTATTTCGGAAATGCAGGGAATAACATCCCAAATGGCAGTATTGATGAAAACGGTTGCGGCAAGTTTGCCGATTTTACACCAGCAGCATTGAAGTCCATTGAAGAGTTGGGTTGCACGCACATCTGGTTCACCGGTATGCTTGAACATGCCACGCAGACCGATTACTCCGCTTTTGGAATCCGTAAGGATCATCCTGCCGTCGTGAAAGGAAAAGCAGGCTCACCCTATGCCGTCAAGGATTATTACGACGTGGACCCCGATTTGGCACTGAACCCAATCAGCCGGATTCAAGAGTTCAAGGATTTGCTGGATCGTACCCATCAGGCAGGATTGAAAGCCATCATCGACTTTGTGCCCAACCATGTAGCCAGGCAATATTGCTCCGATATGAAGCCTGAGGCTATCCGTGATTTTGGCGCAGACGACCGATACTACTACGGTTTTTACCCGGACAATAATTTTTACTATTTACCTGAACAGTCTTTCGCTCCCCATTTGGATTTGTTTGCAGGACAGGAGGAACCCTATCAGGAATTCCCTGCCAAAGTAACCGGAAACGATTGTTTCACCGCTCAACCGAACATCAATGACTGGTATGAAACGGTCAAGATCAATTACGGAGTGGATTACCAGGGTGGGGGAGAAACACATTTTTATCCAATACCCACCACCTGGTTCAAAATGCTCGATATCCTGAATTATTGGGCGAGTATGGGAGTGGATGGTTTTCGCTGTGACATGGCTGAAATGGTTCCGGTTGAATTCTGGGGTTGGGTCATTCCCAGAGTTAAGAAGGACAGGCCCCATCTGACATTCATTGCAGAAATCTACCAGCCTTCCCGCTATTGGGATTACATTCACAACGGTCATTTTGACCTGCTTTACGACAAGGAAGACATGTACAATACCATGAGGGCTGTGATCGAAGGGCATGCATCGGCCTACTCCATAACGAGTTGCTGGCAGGCTGTCAATGATTTCAGCACCCACATGTTGCATTTTCTGGAAAACCACGATGAACAGCGGATCGCTTCGGACTTTTTCGCCGGAAATCCACGCAAGGCTTTTCCCGCCATGCTGGTGTTGGCTTGCCAGAAAATGAATCCGCTCCTGATTTATGCCGGTCAGGAACTCGGTGAACGAGGCATGGATGCCGAAGGTTTCAGCGGTCAAGATGGCAGAAGCACCATCTTCGACTATTGGAGCGTTGGCTCGCTGGCTGCTTGGAAGAATGATGGTAAGTGGAACGAGGATCAATTAACGGCAGAACAACGGGAAGTCCGACATTTTTACAAGCGCCTTCTAGATATTCATTACAACGAAAAAACGATCAGTCAAGGAAATTTCTTCGATTTGGTCTATGCAAATTTTGACAACCCCGGTTTTGATACGAATACGACCTATGCCTTTATTCGGAAAGCGGAAAATGAATGCCTGTTGGGAATCATCAACTTCACAGATTCGGATAAAAGAGTGACCTTGAATATTCCCAGGCATGCCTTTGATTGCCTGATTATTGAAGAAGGGCATTTGCATGCCATGACTGACCTCTTCACGGGGCAAACCTACAGCCTGGAGTGCTCTTCACTCGTACCTATAGTGCTGGATGTGCCTGCCTATGGCGGCTTGTTGCTAAAAGGGATCGCTCCGCAATAAGTGCATACTTTAATAATTTTGCTGTATAAATATACAATTTAATTGTTGTAATGCATTGATATCTAATAAAATGGAGGTTGATGTAGATGTTACATTCAATTTAATTGATTTTTTTATCCCAACAAATGGGAACGTTTAGCCTCAAAATTCCTATCTTTGCAGAACCAATTTCACCATCCTAAATTTCATTCGGCTTTATGAACGATACTGGTTCTTTCAAAGTGTTTTCGGGTACTAATTCACAGTATTTGGCAGAAAAGATTTGTGCCAGCCTTGGTGTTCCACTGGGGAAAATGAATATCCAGCACTTTGCAGACGGAGAATTCTCCGTTTCTTACGAAGAATCCATTCGTGGAGCTGTAGTTTATCTCATTCAATCCACGTTCCCAAATTCGGACAACCTGATGGAGCTTTTGCTGATGGTGGATGCTGCCAAACGTGCTTCTGCTGGTAAAATAATCGCTGTTATTCCATACTTCGGTTGGGCTAGACAGGACCGCAAGGACAAGCCTCGCGTTTCCATCGGTGCCAAGCTGATTGCAGACCTGCTTTCAACAGCCGGTATCGAGCGTTTGATCACGATGGATTTGCATGCTGACCAGATTCAAGGATTTTTCAATGTCCCTGTGGATCATTTGTACGGTTCAACCATTTTCATTCCGTACCTCCGCTCGCTCAATCTTGATAATTTGATTATTGCTGCACCGGATGTAGGTGGTTCCAAACGTGCCAATACCTATTCCAAATTCCTGGATGTTCCCATGGTGCTCTGTCACAAGAGTCGTGAACACGCCAACGAAGTGGCTGAAATGAAGATTATCGGGGACGTGAAAGGTAAAAATGTCGTTTTAATCGATGATATGGTCGATACTGCAGGTACCATTACCAAAGCTGCCGATTTGATGATGGAACACGGTGCTTTGTCGGTACGTGCCATCGCCACACACTGTGTGATGTCAGGACCTGCTTGCGAACGTGTGGAAAAATCGGCATTGATCGAATTGTTGATGACAGACAGCATTCCCTTTACCAAAGAATGTTCTAAGGTGAAGGTGCTCAGCATTGCCGACATGTTCGGCGATACGATTGAGCGCGTGTTTGATCATCGTTCCATCAGCTCCCAATACTTACTTTGATATTTAGGCCTCAAAAAACTAAATAGGGGGGACTTTTGTTCTCTAAACACGAAGGCTGCTTTTTTATAAGCAGCCTTTATTTTTTCACCAACAGGGCGCTGATTTCGTATAGGATGTAAAGGGGGAGTGCCACAATCATCAATGTGAACGGGTCACCGGTGGGCGTGATGACGGCTGCCACGATAAGCAGGACAACGATGGCGTGTTTCCTGTATTTGCGGAAGAATCGGCGTTTGACAATACCCAGCTTGGAAAGGATGAGGGCCAGCATCGGCAATTCGAACACTAGGCCCATGATGAGATTCAGCGTAATGAAATTGCTGATGTATGAATCGAGCGAAAGCTGGTTCGAAACCAAACTGGTGATTTGATAACCGGCCAGAAAGCGTAATGTGATGGGAAATACCAGGAAATAGCTTAGGCAGACACCAGCATAGAACAGGATGGAGGAGAGTGAAAATGCCATCCGGAAACCGCTTTTTTCTTTATCGTACAAGGCCGGTGCAATGAATTTCCAGATTTCGAACAATAGGTAGGGGAAACTGACAATGAGGCCAAACAGGAATGACATCTGCATGTGGATCATAAACTGGGCAGCCAGTCGGATGTTGATGATCTGGATGCGAAAAGATTCGTCACAGAACGAAGTGTCGTTGCTGAACAGTTTGGTGATGTGGCAGAAAAGACGGTAGATGGGAAAGTCTCCGAAGCAAGGAGCCATGACCACGGAATCGAAAATTTGGGGCATAAAAACAAAGAAAGCGATGCTTGCAACAAACATCGCACCCAGACTTCGGAAAAGCATATGCCGAAGATCCTCGAGGTGGTCCCAAAAAGTAAGATCCTGCATGGAAATAATGTTCAGGCTTTTTTGTCGTCATCCTTGTGGAGATCGTCCTCCACGTCTTTCATGCCGTCTTTGAAGTTTTTGACACCTTTGCCCAAGCCTTTCATGAGTTCAGGTATTTTCTTGCCACCGAAAAGGAGCAGGATGCATAAGGCGATGATGATGATTTCCGGTGCACCGAAATTCAGTATTAATAAGGTATGATACATAACAGCGGGTTTTTGATACTGACAAATGTACATTTTCTGTAGTTACAAAACAACAATCCATTTCAAAACGTTATTTTAATGGAACAGACTGTAACCAGCCGTCGTTCTTGGGGCTGTTTTTATTTGCAATTGCGAGCCTGAGTTCCTATCTTTGCGCGACCCATTTTTTCTAAATCAATTCACCAAATTATGCCCAAACCGTCCGTTCGCGGGGCCATGATGCCTCAATCGCCCATCCGGAAACTGGTGCCGTTGGCCAATATCGCCAAGGCAAAAGGAGTGACCGTTTATCACCTCAATATCGGCCAGCCCGATATCAAAACTCCCGAAGTGGGATTGGAGGCGTTGCGAGCGATGGATCGTACTATTTTGGAATATAGTCCAAGTGAAGGCATCCTGAGTTTTCGGGAGAAACTGGTGGAATATTACCACCGTTTCAAGATTGACGTGACCGTGGACGACATCATTGTGACCACTGGCGGCTCGGAAGCCGTGCTTTTTGCCTTCCTGGCTTGTTTAGACCCAGGTGATGAAATCATCGTACCGGAGCCTGCCTATGCCAATTATACCGCTTTTGCCATATCAGCCGGTGCAGTAATTAAGCCCATTTTTTCATCGATTGAAACCGGTTTTGCATTGCCTCCGGTTTCTGAATTCGAAAAGATCATCACGCCCAAGACTAGGGCCATCATGATCTGCAATCCGAACAATCCGACGGGTTACCTCTATACCCAGCAGGAAATGAACCAGATACGCGACCTTGTCAAGAAGTACGACCTGTATCTGTTTTCCGACGAAGTGTACCGTGAGTTCTGCTACACCGGTGCACCCTACATTTCAGCCTTCCATTTGAAAGGAATTGAACAGAACGTGGTGCTGGTGGATTCAGTTTCCAAGCGCTACAGTGAGTGCGGTATTCGAATCGGTGCACTCATCACCAAGAATGTGCAAGTGCGAAACGATGTGATGAAGTTTTGTCAGGCTCGCCTGAGCCCACCGCTGTTGGGTCAGATCGTGGCGGAAGCCTCCCTGGACGCTCCCGAGGAATACATGCTGAACATGTACAACGAATATGTGGAACGCCGCAAGTTCCTGATTGACTCCATCAACCGGATTCCCGGCTGTTACACGCCCATCCCCATGGGTGCCTTTTATACCGTGGCCCGTTTGCCCATCGACGATGCCGACAAGTTCTGCGCTTGGCTGCTGGAAGAATTTTCGTACGAAAACCAGACCATCATGATCGCACCTGCCTCCGGGTTTTATACCACGCCCGATGTGGGCAGGGACGAAGTTCGTCTGGCCTACGTCATCGGCAAGGAATTCCTGGCCAAAGCTATGGTGGTTCTGGAAAAAGCCCTGGAAGTCTATCCGGGTCGCACCATCAACAGATGAATCTGGAATATTTCATTGCCAGTCGGCTGATTTCCCAGAATAAGATCAAGGGAAAGAAGGTCGAACCTGCCATCCGCATTGCCATCATCGGAATAGCGGTCGGTCTGGCTGTGATGCTCATTGCGTGGGCCATCGTCATGGGGTTCAGACGGGAAGTACGAAAAAAGATCATCGGGGTCAATTCGCACATCCAGGTGACCAGCTATTTTTCCAATTTCACCTACGAAATGAATCCGGTCCGTATATCGGATACGTTGGTCAACAACCTGAGAGCCGTGCCCGGTGTGGCTCACGTGCAGCGCTTGTACACGAAACCTGGCATGATCAAGACTGCAACGGATTTCCAGACCGTGGTGCTGAAGGGCGCAGATACCGATTTTGACGGAACCTTCTTGAAGGGGTGCTTGATTTCAGGTAAAATGCCTGATTATACTTCGCCTTCGAACGATGTGCTCATTTCCGAACATCTAACAAAGCTGCTTCATTTGAAATTGGGAGACGGCTTTCTGGCCTATTTTATTAAAGTACAATCCATTAGTGCTCGTAAATTTCATATCTGCGGCATCTACAACACCCATTTCTCAGAGTTTGACAAATACTTTTTACTGGCGGATGCCAGACACATCCGGAAACTGAACGGTTGGGATGACCATCAGGCGGCAGGACTTGAAATCTTTGCTCATTCAATGGAGGAATTCCCAAAAGCCGAAGAAGGGGTTTATTCCGTCATTTCAAGGGCTTCAGATGAATCCAAGGAGTCGTTTTACATGCGCAACTTGTATGAAATGAGTCCGGATCTGTTCGGTTGGCTCGATTTGCTGGACACCAATGTCTGGCTGATTCTTTTCCTAATGATTTTTGTCTCAGGTTTCAACATTATTTCAGGTCTGCTTATCCTGATACTGGAACGAACCAATATGATTGGTGTTATGAAGGCATTGGGGGCCCGGAATTTTTCGGTGCGCAAGGTCTTCATTTATATGTCTGTGTTCCTGATTGGCCGAGGCATGCTGTGGGGCAACATCATTGGTTTGAGCTTCTGCGTCATTCAGAACTATTTCCACATCATACCCTTGAATCCTTCCACGTATTATGTGGATTCGGTGCCCATCGAATTAAATTGGATGTACATCCTCATCGTGAATGCAGGTACCCTACTCATTTCCCTGCTGGTTGTGTTACTGCCCACCCATATGATATCGCGCATATCGCCGGTCAAAGCCATCAAGTTCGATTAAAATGTTTCAAAAGAGAACCAATCTCTGCGTTGCTGCTCGCCAGCCACTCCTCACGTACTTTAAGTACGCTCCGGGGTGTCTGTCAATCAGCGCCTTGACCTTGGTCCTCTTTTGAAACATTTTTCACCGCGCAAGCAAAAAGGGTGTATCAATAATTTGATACACCCTTTTTTTCACTTTAGAGAATGAGAAATTACTTCGATTTTTTCTCAGCTACGATAGCATCGATTACTGCGACAGCGGTGACGTTCACGATGTCACGAACGGAAGCTTCCACATCCGTGAAGTGGATGGGCTTGTTCAGACCCATCTGGATCGGGCCGATGGATTCAAACGGAGTCAATCCTTGCAACAACTGGTAAGCGGAGTTCGCCGAGCTGAGGTTGGGGAAAACGAGCGTGTTTGCATCCAAACCCTTCAGACGGGAGAACGGGTAGATTTTGTCGCGGAGTTCCTTGTTCAGGGCAAAGTTCACCTGCATTTCTCCATCAATGATCAAATCAGGATTGGCTTCCTGAACGCGGCGGACAGCTTCGTGTACGGAAGCAGGACTACCATCGGGGTCTGAACCGAAGTTGGAATAGGAAAGCATGGCGATTTTGGGTTCGTTGGCGAAGAACCGAACGGATTCAGAGGCCATTTTAACTACGTCCACCAAAGTGTCGGTGGTTGGGTGACGGTTGATCAGCGTATCACAGAGGAACAACGGGCCTTTCTTGGTGTTTACGATGTGCATGGTGGCGAAATGCTTCAAACCTTCGCGGATGCCGATGACTTCCTTAGCGACTTTGATAGTGTTGGTGTATTTGGTGTAGAGACCGGAGATGAAAGCGTCAGCTTCACCGGTTTCAACCATCATCATGCCAAAATAGTTGCGTTCGAACATTTTGTCCTGAGCTTCCTGATAGTTGGCACCTTCGCGGGCGCGTTTGTCGGAAAGGATGCGGGCATAACGTTCGCGACGGTCGGCCTGGTTGTCGTGGCGCAAGTTGACGATTTCAATGCCTTCGAGGCTGAGATCGAGATCTTTGGCCATCTTCTCGATACGTTCGTCGTTGCCGAGCAGAATGGGGTAACAGATGCCCTCGGCTTTGGCTTCCACCGCAGCGCGCAGCATATTGGGGTGACCGGCTTCGGCGAAAACAACCCGCTTCGGGTGCTGCTTGGCCATATCCATGAAACGACGGGTGAACTTGGTTTCGTAGCCCATCAGATCACGCAGGTGATCCTTGTAGGCATCCCAGTCGGTAATGATTTTTTTAGCGACACCCGAGGAAATGGCTGCTTTGGCAACGGCCACGGAAACTTCGGTGATAAGGCGTTGGTCAACAGGTTTCGGGATAAAGTATTCACGGCCGAAAGCCAGGTTATTCACTTCGTATACTGCATTCACGACATCGGGTACCGGCATTTTGGCCAGACCTGCAATGGCATAAACGGCTGCCAGTTTCATGTCTTCGTTGATGGCAGTAGCGCGAGTGTCCAATGCACCACGGAAAATATAGGGGAAACCGATAACGTTGTTGATCTGGTTGGGATAGTCGGAGCGACCGGTAGCGATGAGAACGTCAGGGCGGGCAGCTATGGCGTCTTCGTAGGAGATTTCAGGAGTCGGGTTGGCCAGCGCAAAGACGATGGGATCCTTGGCCATGGAACGAACCATGTCCTGAGAAAGCACATTGCCCTTGGAAAGACCGAGGAACACGTCAGCACCTTTGATGGCATCTTCCAATGTTTTCAGATCGGTACGGGTGGTTGCAAAATATTTTTTTGATTCGTTCAAATCGGTTCTGGACATGGAAATGACACCCTTGCTGTCGAGCATGATGATGTTTTCCTTTTTAGCACCCAAAGCCAGGTACAGTTTGGTGCAGGAATTGGCGGATGCACCGGCACCGTTTACAACAATCTTAACTTCGCCGATTTTCTTTTTGGCGATGATCAGAGCGTTCAGGAGGCCAGCGCTGGAGATGATGGCCGTACCGTGCTGGTCGTCGTGCATGAGGGGGATGTCGAGTTCAGCCTTGAGGCGCTCTTCGATTTCAAAACATTCGGGAGCCTTGATGTCTTCCAGATTGATACCTCCAAAGGTAGGGGAGATGGCTTTTACTGCCTGAATGAAACGTTCAGGATCTTTTTCGTCGATTTCGATGTCGAATACGTCGATACCGGCATAGATTTTGAACAACAGGCCCTTACCTTCCATGACGGGTTTTCCTGCGAGCGTACCGATGTCTCCGAGTCCGAGCACGGCGGTTCCGTTGGAAATGACCGCCACTAAATTACCTTTCGCGGTGTAGTCATACGCTTTCTGGGGATCGAGTTCGATTTCCAGACAAGGTTCTGCCACACCGGGTGAATAGGCGAGGGACAAATCGGTTGGTGTACTGTAAGGTTTGGTCGGAACGACCTCAATTTTGCCTGGTTTACCCATCGAGTGGTAGAGCAAAGCGGCTTCTCTAGTGATTTTTGCCATGGTTGAATGCCTTATTAGAATAAATACCTTTGGGGAGTCACAAAGTTAGCCTTTTAGCTGGACATTGCGAAAATTCGAATGGGTAAAAATTTCGATTTTTTGCAAAAAAATGGTAGGTTTGCAGACAATATTTGTTAAAATCAATATCAAAAGATATGGGAACACTTTCAAATCGTATTGCTGAAGGCAAAATCCTGGGTTCTGACAGAGCATGAATTCCATGTTAGACTATTAATCTCCATAAATACTTCTATGAAACTTAAATCCTTACTGTTCGCCTTTTTAATTTCAACGAGTTGTTTCGCTGCCGGCAAAGCCGATGTCGTGATTCGTACCGACACCAGTACGTCGACCATCAGCCGGCACATTTATGGCCAGTTTTCCGAACATCTGGGCCGATGCATCTACGGTGGCATATGGGTGGGCGAGAATTCTCCGATTCCCAACATCAACGGATACCGCAAGGATTTGACGGAAGCGTTGATTAAGATAAAAGTGCCTAACCTACGTTGGCCAGGCGGTTGCTTCGCCGACGAATACCACTGGAAGGATGGCATCGGTCCTCGCGCCGAACGCCCCAAGATGATCAATACCAATTGGGGTGGAGTGGTTGAAGACAATTCCTTCGGAACCAACGAATTTCTGAATTTTTGTGAACTGATTGGAACAGAGCCTTATATCAGCGGAAACGTAGGCAGCGGTACGGTGGAGGAAATGTCCAAATGGGTGGAATACATGACGTTCGACGGTGAGTCCCCCATGGCCAACCTGCGCAAGCAAAACGGTCGCGAAAAGCCCTGGAGCGTTCATTTCTTCGGTGTAGGAAATGAAAACTGGGGCTGTGGCGGCAATATGCGTGTGGAGCATTACGCTGACTTGTACCGCAATTTTGCCACTTATTGTCGCGATTACGGCAACAATCATTTGCAGAAAGTGGCTGGCGGGGCGAGCTCCGACGATTACAATTGGACGGAAATGATGATGAAAAACGTAGGTCCCGGTGGAATGTGGGGGCTTTCGCTGCATAATTATTCTTTGCCAAATGGATGGGACAATCCAAAAGGCAAGGGTTCAGCCACCAAGTTCGGTGAAAACGAGTATTTCGCCCAAATGAAGAAGACCATGTTCATGGACGAACTCATCACTAAACACACTGCCATTATGGACAAGTACGATCCCGGTAAGAAAGTGTCGTTTTGCGTGGACGAGTGGGGCGCTTGGTACGATGTGGAACCTGGTACGAATCCTGGATTCCTATATCAGCAAAATACGTTGCGTGATGCTATCCTGTGCGCGGCCACCATTAATATATTTCACAAACATTCGGACCGCGTACGGCTGGCTAATATTGCACAGATGGTCAATGTCTTGCAATCCATCATTTTAACCAAGGATGACAAAATACTGCTGACACCGACCTATTACATTTACGATATGTACAAAGTGCATCAAGATGCGGCCAACCTGCCGGTGGAAATCCTTAGCCCGAATTATACGTTTGGGACGGAAAGCGTGCCTGCCCTCAGTGTAAGCGCCTCCAAGGACAAGCAAGGCGCCATCCATGTTTCCATTGTGAACATGGATCCGAAAAGCGATATTGAAACGTCCTGCAATCTGGTTGGTGCTACCGGCAAAACCGTAACCGGTCAGATATTGACGGCTGGCGATGTCGCTGCTTACAATACCTTTGAGAACCCCAATAATGTGGTGCTCGCCGCTTTCAATGGAGCTAAGCTGGACAAGGGCGTTTTGAAGTTGAAGGTGCCAGCCAAATCGGTCATCACAGTGGAGATTAAATAAAACAGCTACAAGTTGGCAAAGATGTATATACAAGTTGTTTTACTTATATGTTTTAACCAATTGTAAATCAGAGATGTAAAATATCGGATGGAATTCTGCAGAAGGCACTTGTGTTTACAAGTGCTTTTTGTATTTTTGTATGCTTTTTAGTCAATTCAATATAATCCAATTCACATGGCTGTAGTAGTAATTTTGCCCAAGCAGGGCCAATCGGTGGAAAGTTGCATCATCACCGAAATCAAAAAGAAAAAAGGCGAGCTCGTCAAAAAAGGTGACATCCTGTTTTCGTACGAAACGGACAAGGCTTCCTTCGAAGAAGAATCTCCCGCCGACGGCGTAGTTCTGGAATGTTTCTACAACGATGGCGACGAAGTGCCGGTGTTGCTGAACATGATGGTGATTGGGCAACCGGGTGAGGATTATGTAGCGCTGGTAGGGGATGACGTACCTGCTGCAGAAACCGCTGCACCCGTTGTTTTTGAGGCGCCTTCCGCCGCTTCGTTGGCAATGGTTGTTGAAACCGCCGCGCCCGCCGCCAAATCCACTTCAACCTTTGTTTCTCCCCGCGCCAAGAATCTAGCCGCCTCCGAAGCCCTCGATGCCACCCAATTGGCCGGTTCAGGCCCCAACGGCCGCGTCATTGAAAAAGACGTTCAAGCCGCTTTGGAAAACCGCCCCAAAATGACACCGCTCGCCAAAAAGATGGCTGCTGAACAAGGCGTTCAGCCGACAATGGGTTCAGGCTTGGCCGGTATGGCTAAATCCACTGACCTTCAAGCTCCTGTCAATGCTGTTTATGGCATAGACTTCGAAGATAAGAAACTCTCCAACATGCGCAAATTGATTGCCAAGGCCATGCATGCTTCCCTGCAGAATTCGGCCCAGCTCACCCACCACTTGGGCGCCGATGCCCGCCGCATGATGGAACTCCGCAAGAAAATCAAGGCAGCCATGGATGCCGGAACGCTGACCACGAACATTACCCTGAACGATATGGTCTGCTTCGCAGTGATCAAGGCACTGAAGAAATTCCCCAACGTAAACTCCCATTTCCTGGGCGAAAGCCTCCGCCTGTTTAACAAGGTTCACCTCGGCCTAGCCGTGGATACCGAACGCGGTTTGATGGTTCCTGCCGTTCGCAACGCCGACGATCTGTCCATTCTGGGCCTGGCCAACCAACTTAAGGAAGTGGCCGGAGCCTGCCGCAAAGGCGCCATCGCTCCTGAATTATTGGCTGCTGAAGCCGCCACTTTCACCGTTTCCAACCTTGGCGCTTACGGCGTGGAAATGTTCACCCCGGTCATCAACCTGCCGCAATCGGCCATTTTGGGTGTGAACACCATCGTTCCACGTCCCAAAGATCTGGGCGACGGCGTTTATGCCTTCGTGCCGTACATTGGTTTGAGCCTCACCTACGACCACCGTTCATTGGACGGCGGTGAAGCCACCCGCTTCCTCAAGCAAATTGCAACTGAGATTGAAACCCTGGAACTCGACATCTTTTAAATCCACACGACTATGTTTGATTTACTGATTATTGGCGGAGGCCCCGCCGGATATGTGGCTGCTGAACGCGCCGGTCACAAAGGGCTGAACGTTATTTTGTTTGAAAAAAACAAAATGGGCGGTGTCTGTCTGAACGAAGGTTGCATTCCGACCAAAACCCTGCTGTACAGTGCCAAAACGTATGAAAATGCCCTGCACGGCGGCAAGTACGGCGTATACGGCGATAACATCCGTTTCGACTTCAGTAAAATCGCCGCTCGCAAGGACAAGGTGGTTAAGAAACTCGTCGCTGGTGTGGAAGGCAAGATGAAATTGCACCACGTCACCGTCGTCAAAGGTGAAGCGATGATTCAAGGCCGCAGCCCCAAAGGCGTGGAAGTGACCTGCAACGGTGAAAGCTACATGGGTGCCAACCTGTTGATTTGCACTGGCTCCGAAGCGTTCGTTCCCCCGATTCCAGGCATTGCCGAAGCAGGAGCGCTCATTCTGACCAACCGCGAAATCCTTGCACTTAAGGAACAACCTGCTTCCATGGTCATCATCGGCGGCGGTGTCATCGGTATGGAGTTCGCCAGTTTTTACAACAGCCTCGGCACTAAGGTGACCGTGGTTGAAATGCTGCCCGAGATTCTTGGCGGCCTCGATTTCGAAATCAGCGCCATGCTGCGTGATATTTATACTAAAAAAGGAATTACCTACCACTTAAACGCTAAAGTTGTGAAGGTGGAAGGCAACAGCGTCATCTTTGAAAAGGATGGTGCTATCGAATCCGTAGCCGGTGAAAAAATCCTCGTGAGCGTCGGCCGTCGTGCCGTCACCAATGGTTTCGGTCTTGAAAATCTGAGCGTGGAGCTGAACCGTGGTGGTATCAAGGTGGACGAGAAGATGCGCACCAACGTTCCGGGCGTATTCGCTGCCGGTGATGTGACCGGCTTCTCTCTGTTGGCCCATACTGCCAGCCGCGAAGGCGAAGTGGTAGTGAATAACCTGACCGGCCGCTCCGATGTGATGCGTTACGACGCCATCCCGGGTGTGGTTTATACCAACCCTGAAGTGGCAGGAGTCGGTCTGACCGAAGAAGCCGCCAAAGCCAAAGGCATTGCCTTTAAAGTCGCCAAACTGCCAATGGCCTACGCCGGCCGTTTCGTCGCTGAGAACGAAGGCGGTAGCGGACTCTGCAAAGTGCTGATAGGGGAGAAGTACGGTGAAGTACTGGGCGTGCACATGCTGGGCAATCCGTGTAGTGAAATGATTTATGGTGCTTGCATGGCTATCGAACAGGAAATGACGCTCGCTGAAATGCAAGAGGTCGTATTTCCCCATCCCACCGTATCAGAGATTTTAAAGGAGACGGTTTTTGCATTTTAACCGAACTCGTGGGGCTGCCAAGCTTTTTTAAAGAAAAAAAATTAAAAATTAAATATTGAAACAATGCCAAAAGTACAAAACATCGATCCGAAAGAAATGAGGAAACCGGGATTCGTGGAATTCACGCCCATCCCTGTGAATCAGTATCAGAAAACCGTCAAAGACGAACTTGGTAACTATACCGTAGAGGAATTCAAGGCGATTTTCCACGATATGGCCCTGATCCGCGAGTTCGAAACCATGATCAACCAGATCAAGATCAAAAACGAATACAACGGTACCGCTTACAACCACCCTGGCCCCGCCCACCTTTCCATCGGGCAGGAATCGGCAGCCGTCGGCATGGCTTGGACGCTCACCGTGGACGATTTTATCTTCGGTAGCCACCGCAGCCACGGCGAAATCCTCGCCAAGGGCATGAGCGCCATCCACCAGAGCGATGACGCTTACCTGATGAACGTGATGGAAACCTTCTTCGACGGCGCCGTTTTGAACGTGGTCAAGAAAGACTTCAATGGTACAGTTAAGGAATTAGCCCGCCGCTTCCTCGTTTACGGAGCACTGGCTGAAATCTTTGCTCGCGAAACCGGTTTCAATAAAGGTCTCGGTGGCTCCATGCACGCCTTCTTCACCCCGTTCGGCATCTATCCGAACAATGCCATCGTAGGGGGTTCAGGCGATATCGCCGTGGGTGCAGCCTTGTACAAAAAAGTTAACCGTCAAAAGGGGATGGTCATTGCCAATATCGGTGATGCTTCCATGGCTTGCGGACCGGTTTGGGAAGGCTTGAGCTTTGCCACCATGGACCAGTTCAACGAACTCTGGACCGGTGACATGCAAGGCGGATTGCCCGTGATCATCAACATTATGAACAACCAATACGGCATGGGTGGCCAAACCAAGGGTGAAACCATGGGTTACGACGTTGCCGCCCGCATTGGTGCCGGTGTGAACCCCGACCAGATGCATGCTGAACGCGTGGACGGCTACAACCCGCTCGCTGTGATCGAAGCCTACAAGCGCAAACGTAAAATCATCGAAGACAAAAAAGGTCCGGTTTTATTGGACGTTTTGACCTACCGTTACAGCGGCCACAGCCCCTCGGATGCCTCTTCGTACCGCACCAAGGAAGAAGTGGAAGCCTGGGAAGCTCAGGACTGCATCCATACCTTCGGTAAACAGATGATTGAAGCCGGTGTTGCCACCCAAGCCGTGCTCGACGGTATCTGGACCGACATTAAAGCTTTAGTTTATGAAATGTTCCTTAAGTCTATTGATGATGAGGTTTCTCCACGCATGACAAATGCGCAGATCATCGGTGACATGATGTTCTCCAATGGCTCCGTGGATTCATTTTCCACTGCCATTCCGGAAGTGCTTCAGCCGATGGAAGAAAATTCACGTGTCAAGAAAATCGCCGCCAAGGAACGTTTTGCTTTCGATGCAGAAGGCAAACCTTTCAGCAAAATGAAGCAATTTCAGCTCCGTGACGGTATTTTCGAGGCCATAATGACCCGTTTCTACAAAGATGCCTCCCTGGTGGCTTACGGAGAAGAAAACCGCGACTGGGGTGGTGCATTCGCCGTCTATGGCGGTATGACCGAAGCCCTTCCGTATCACCGCCTGTTCAATTCGCCCATTGCTGAAGCCTCTATCGTGGGCACTGCCATTGGTTACGCCATGTGTGGCGGTCGCGTGATTCCCGAAATCATGTATTGCGACTTCATAGGCCGTTGCGGTGACGAACTATTCAATCAGCTTCCCAAATGGCAGGCCATGAGCGGAAACGTGTTGAAAATGCCTGTTGTATTGCGTGTTTCTGTAGGTTCCAAATACGGTGCTCAGCACTCCCAAGACTGGACTTCCTTCATCGCACAGGTTCCTGGCATCAAGGTTTGTTTCCCTGTAACACCTTATGATGCAAAGGGTTTGATGAATGCCGCCCTGCAGGGTACCGATCCTGTTGTCTTCTTCGAAAGCCAGCGCATCTACGAAATCGGCGAACAATTCCACACCGGTGGTGTACCCGAAGGTTATTATGAAATTCCTTTTGGCGAACCGGATGTGAAGAAAGAAGGCAAGGACATCACGTTCCTCACGATTGGTCACACCTTGTATCCCGCTTTGCAGGCTGCCAAAATCCTTGAAGAGAAATACGGCATGTCGGCTGAAGTCATTGATGCCCGTTCCATGGTTCCGTTCAACTACGAACAAGTCATTGCTTCCGTGAAAAAGACCGGCAAATGCATCGTGGCCAGCGACGCTTGTGCACGTGGATCGTTCCTGAACGACCTCGCCACGAACATCAGCTCGTTGTGTTTCGATTATTTGGATGCACCGGTAAGTGTATTGGGTTCAAGGAATTGGATCACACCTGCTTATGAACTTGAAGAAAGCTTCTTCCCGCAACCGTCATGGTTCCTGGACATCATCAACGAAAAAATTCAGCCTTTGAAAGACTATGTTCCGGGCCAAAATTTCACCGATGCCGAATTTATCCGTCGTGCCAAATTAGGTGTATAAAGGAAAATTGCAAAGCAATTATCCTTTATAAGAACCGAGTTTTATATGGGGGACGAATCCCCCATAAACCCCCTGGGTCAGGAAAGCGAGCTTTCCTTCACTCGGGAGCTCGACATCAACCAAATTAATCTAAGTAAGTAACATGAATATTAAAAAAGTAAACGCACACCTCCATACGCCTTATTCCTTCAGCGCCTTCAGTGAATTGACGCAGGCGCTGGACATGGCGGTGGCCGAGGGGGTTGCGGTGGTGGGAATCAACGATTTCTACACCACGGCAGGTTATGAAGCTTGGGCTACTGAATGCGCCAAACGCAAACTGTACCCCTTGTTCAACATCGAATTCATCAGCCTGAACGAAACCGACCAGAAAGCCGGCTTAAGGGTCAACGATCCCGGTAATCCCGGTCGTACCTATCTGAGCGGCAAAGGTTTGTCTTATCCATTTAAATTGGCTGAACCCTTCGCCACACAGTTGGCCGACGTCCGCGCCGAAGCCAACGCCCAAGTCGAAAGCATGTGCGCCAAGCTCAACGAAGTCCTCAAAGCCTGCAACGCCGGATTCAGCCTCGACTTCAACTGGATCCGCGACGAACTCACCATGGGTTCCATCCGCGAACGGCATTTGGCCAAAGCCTTGCGTCTCAAGGCCTACGAAGCCTGCAACAACGATGAGGCTGCCATTCAGGCACTTTTTGCTGAACTTTTTGGAGGAAAAGACCTGAAATCGGCCGTCAAAGACTTTGCAGGGGTTGAAAACGAAATCCGTGGCAACCTGCTCAAAGCCGGTGGCGCCGCCTTCGTAGCCGAAGACCCCAAAGCCTTCCTGCCCATGCAGACCGTTTGCGACATCATCCTAGCTGCCGGTGGTATTCCGACTTATCCTTTCCTAGCTGACGATGCAAAAGGTGGTTATACCGACTTCGAAAGTGATCTCGAAAAAGTAGCTCAAACCTTGACCGAGCGCGGCTTCAACTCTGTGGAATTCATCACCACCCGCAACGGGGTCGAATTGCTTGACAAATACGCCTCTTACCTGCACGAACAAGGTTTCGTGGTAACCTTCGGCAGCGAACATAATACGCCAGCCATGGAACCCATCGAACTCTTCGCCCGCAACAGCACGTCGCTCACCGAAACGCTTAAGCGCATCAATTATGAAGGTGCCTGCGTGGTTGCCGCTCACCAACATTTGGTGGCACAAGGCCTCGCCGGTTACGTGGATGCCCAGGGCAATGCCGACCGCAGCAAGCGCGGAGAATTCATTGCATTAGGTGATCAATTGATTCAAGCAAAGGTTTAATAAAACCTTATAAATATCAGTTTATGAAAGAAATACAAGATTTAATTGATATATCCAGTTTTTATGGGATGGACAGCCGTTTCGTCATCGCAGGCGGTGGTAATACGTCCTTCAAGAACGCCGAAAAACTTTGGGTGAAGGCCAGCGGTTCCTCGCTCGCCACCATCACTGAAGAGGGTTTCGCTGTACTGGACCGCGCCAAACTCAACATCCTTTCCGAACGTCAATACAGCGATATTGCCGCTGAACGCGAGGAACAAGTGAAGAACGACTTGACTGCAGCCACCCTTTCCAAAGGCAAACGCCCCTCGGTGGAAACCTCGATGCACAACGCCATCGGGTTCAGCTATGTAGTGCATTTGCATCCAACTGCCGTCAATGGTCTGATGTGTGGAAATAGCGCCGAAGCCGATTTGAAAAAGCTTTTCGGTGAAAAAGCACTTTACATTCCCTACACCGATCCCGGTTACGTACTCTTCAAGAAAGTGGAAGACTCCATCAAAGCTTTCCGCTCCAAATTTGGTGAAGAACCCGCTGTCATCTGGCTGCAGAACCATGGCATATTTGTGGCTGCCGACAGTATCGAGGAAATCAAAGTATTGTACACCAGCATCATCGAAACCTTGGATAAAGCGGTGATTAAACCCGTTCCGACCGAAGCCCGCGCCACCTGTTCCTGCACCGAACTGACTGTGCCTGCCATTCGACAAATGCTTTCAAAGGAAGGCCTCAAAACCCTGAAAATCCGCAAGAACGCCTTAGTGAAACATTTCTACGACAGCGCTGAAAACTATGCTATGATTGCCCGCCCATTCACCCCGGACGCCATCGTCTACTGCAAATCCAACTACATCTTCATCAACCACGAAGAGACCGCCGACGTGCTGAAAGAAGCCGCCGAAGTCATTCCGGCCTTCACCGCCAAATACGGTTACCAGCCCAAAGTCATTCTTTTGAAAGGTATCGGTATCATCGCCGTTGGTGACAACGCCGCCCAATGCGACATCATCCTGGACGTCTTTGAAGACGCCATGAAGATTGCTTACTTGGCTGAATCCTATGGTGGGCCGCACCCCATGACCCAGGAGCAGATCGACTTCATCGACAACTGGGAAGTGGAAAACTACCGCCGCAGCGTGGCTGCAGGTGCTTCCGCCGGCCGTGCCGAAAACAAGACCATCGTCGTGACCGGAGCCGCACAAGGCTTTGGTGAAGGCATTGCCCGCTGTTTGCTGCTGGAAGGCGCCAACATTGTGGTGGCTGACATGAACGACGTGGTGGGCCTGGCAACCGTTGAAAAATTCAATCTTTTAACCAAAAGCAACCGCGCCATCTTCGTAAAAACCAATGTTTCCGAAATCCACAGTATTGAAAATCTGGTGCACGAGACCATTTGCAACTTTGGTGCCATTGACTGCTTTATCAGCAACGCCGGTGTCCTCCGTGCTGGTAGTCTCGAAGACATGACACCCGAGAATTTCGATTTCGTAACCAAGATCAATTACAACGCCTATTTCTACTGCACCAAAGTAGTGAGCCGCGTGATGAAACTGCAAACGAAATACGCTAAAAACTATTTCGCCGACATCATCCAAATCAACTCCAAGTCCGGTCTCCGCGGCAGCAAAGCCAACTTTGCCTACGCCGGTGGCAAATTCGGTGGGGTAGGGCTCACGCAGTCTTTCGCCCTGGAACTGGCTCCCGACCGCATCAAGGTGAACTCCATCTGTCCGGGCAACTTTTACGAAGGTCCGCTCTGGAGCGATCCCGAAAACGGCCTGTTCGTTCAGTACCTGAATGCAGGCAAAGTGCCCGGTGCCAAGACCATCGAAGATGTCAAGGATTTCTATCTGGCACAGGTTCCGATGAAAAAAGGATGTTCGCCCGAAGACGTTACCAAAGGCGCCCTGTACCTGATGGAGCAATGTGGCGAAACGGGCCAGTCACTGCCCATCACGGGAGGTCAAGTAATGTTAAACTAGAAGAATATGAAAACAAGAGCAGTTAGATTATACGGCAAAAAGGATCTTCGTTTGGAGGAATTCGAATTGCCACCCATCAAGGACGATGAAATTCTGGCCAAGGTCGTGACTGACAGCCTGTGTATGTCCTCCTACAAGGCAGCCAGTCAGGCCACAGACCACAAGCGCGTTCCGGACGATGTCGCCGAAAACCCCATTATCATCGGGCATGAATTTGCCGGCGAATTGGTGGAAGTCGGTGCCAAATGGGCCAATCAGTTCAAAGCCGGTGACAAGTTCTCCATCCAGCCAGCCCTCAACTTCGAAGGCGGTCCGGTCGGCATCTTGAGCGCACCCGGCTACAGCTACCAGTTCATAGGCGGCGATGCCACCTACGTGGTTATACCCGCTGAAGTGATGGAACACGATTGCCTGCTGGCCTATCAGGGCGAAGGCTATTACCCTGCGTCATTGGCTGAACCCCTTTCCTGCGTCATCGGCGCCATGCACGCCAACTACCACATCAAACCGGGCAGTTACGTGCACAACATGGAAATCGTGGATGGCGGCAAACTGGCTATCTTGGCCGGTGTCGGCCCCATGGGGCTGGCCGCCATCAACTACGTGCTCCGCCGCGAAGACCGCAAACCCAGCTTATTTGTAGTGACCGACGTGGACCAGGTTCGCCTCGACCGTGCCGCAAGCCTCTACACCGTGGAGTTCGCCAAAGAAAGAGGCATCGACCTCCGCTACATCAACACCAAGGAAATGACGAACCCTGTCGAAGAACTCAAAGCCCTCACAGGCGGCGAAGGTTACAACGACGTCTTCGTATTCGCACCGGTAAAACCCATTGTGGAACAAGCAGATGCCATCCTCGCCTTCGACGGTTGCTTGAACTTCTTCGCCGGACCGAGCGATCCCAACTTCAGCGCCATGTTCAACTTCTACAACGTGCACTACGGCTATACCCACGTGGCCGGAACAAGCGGTGGCAACAACGACGACATGGTGGAAGCCCTCGACCTGATGGCCAAAGGCATGGATCCCGCAGGCTTGGTCACCCACATCGGTGGCCTGAATGCCGTTGCCGACGCCACCTGCCATTTGCCCGAAATTCCCGGTGGTAAGAAGCTCATTTACACGCATGTGGTAATGCCGCTGACCCCCATCAGCGCTTTCGCCCAACTGGGAGAAAGCAACCCAACCTACAAAACGCTGGCTAAAATCTGCGACAGAAACCAAGGACTTTGGAGTGTGGAAGCCGAAAGCTTCCTGCTGGACAACGCGGATAAGTTGTAAAACTATTTTTTTGTGTGAGAAACCGGAAAGGCCTGACAAGTGGTTGTTCCGGTTTTTTATAGAAAGTAAAATAATTTCCAACTAAACATAATTTCCATTGTGAAATTTTAAAAGTGTTCCTATCTTTGAGCCTTGAAACAAAAACCATTCAATCCTTTCGCAACATGTTTGAAGCAATAAAGAAATTACTGGGAATCAAAACGATAGATTACACTTATCTGGTCAATGACGGTGCGCTCGTCCTAGACGTCCGCACAACTGCCGAATTCGGAGGCGGACATATTCGCGGTTCCGTCAACGTTCCCCTTCACAAACTACCTCAATACCTACCAAAACTCAAGGACAAAGAAAAGCCCATCATCACCTGCTGCGCTTCCGGTTCCAGAAGCGCTCAAGCCCTTGGCGTCCTGAAGTACAACGGATTCACGAACATCTACGACGGAGGTTCCTGGTTTCGACTGAACTCCAAAATCAACCGTTAATGAGGACAGAAGCTGTCTTAACTTTTACTGCCGGCAACCGCTCCGTAAACTTGTGGAAGATTTTTTGGAGGAACCATCCACAATAAACCTTTTTCATGGTATCAATGCCCATTTCTAGGAATCAAGAAGGATAGGGTGGTACCTTTTCCAACCTTACTTTCGATCCAGATTTTACCCTGATGGTAATTGATGAATTCCTTGCATAGAATCAGTCCCAATCCAGTCCCTAGTTCATTTTGAGTACCAACAGTGCTGATGCTTTCATCAATTCGGAATAATTTTTGGAGGGTTTCCTGTCTCATTCCGATTCCATTATCTGATACCGAAAATACTTGTTCTTTTGGTTTTTGGTCCACAGAAATTTGAATAGTTCCGCCAATATTGGAAAATTTGATGGCATTGGAGATCAGGTTTCTCATAACAGTCGACAACATTGCTTTGTCAGCAAATACAACTGCATTAGATGGAATGTTTGTTGTAATTGTTATCGATTTTTGGATGATTGAAGCGTTCATCAATTCAGCTACATCGTTGATTAAGTCTGAAATATCCAACTGTTCTGGATTAAAAATCATTCGTCCAGTTTGAGACCTTGACCATTCCATTAAGTTGGCCAATAAATTTAGGGCTTGATGAGAAGACTTTATAACGATTTCGGCATATTTTTCAACGGTGTCATAATTCTTAGCATGAACTTGCTCCAACATTAAATTGCTGAACCCCATAACACTGTTGAACGGATTGGACAAATCGTGGGCAATGATGGAAAAAAACTTGTCTTTCGTAGCATTCGATATTTCAAGCTCTTGCTTGGTTCGCAGATTTCGTTCATTGCTTTCAAGCAAAACCAATAAGAATAGGCCGAAAACATTGACCATCATGATGAGTAAAATGATTAGAAAGATGCTTCCCTGAATCAATTCCCCAGTGTTTTGATTGATTTCAGTTTGGAAGAAAGGTGTAATTGCCCTCAGTAGCAAGATCAAAAACAAAATCAGATACGTCAGACCAAAAAAACCATGAAAAATATTTTTTGGTCCTTGCTTCAAGTATTGGTAGGTTGGAGCAATGCAAATGAGCGCACCCATGAACGAAGCGGTGGCAATCCAATAATCTTGTATCAGAAAGAACTCGCTTACATTAAAAACAATCAAGGATAGCAACATTAAAGTCAATTGGATCTTTCTGATGGTTGGACTGGCTTTTTTAATAATGGAAAGGACTACAATCGTTTCCAGATAAAAACTGATGAAAATGAATGAATTGCATAGATTGACGGTCATCCAATCGGGCAGGCTTCCTCTCGAAAATAAGAGGAACCAAGTGATGCTCTGGATAAGCTTTGCTATGCCAAATACCAGAAAGTCTTTTCTGTTTTCAAGCTTCTTATACGTTTTGTAGAAACCGAAGATAAGGAAGGCAATTAAAATGTTACCCCAGAACAAGACCCCGATGATGGTCATATTGTCCAGGACGAAAATGTTTTCCGGGAAGGCGTATTTCATGGGTTTTTATTCTAATAATTTAAGCTGCTGAACGACTTGTTCTTCACTGATGAGATAGGCTTCTCCAAATCGGATACTTTTATAAACGGCATCGAAAAGACTCCCATACGAGGTTTGTTTCAATTCGATTTGTTGACGAATAACCTGCCCATCGGGAGAAACCGTACTCAGCATACCTTCGCTACCAGCCTCTTCCAATCCGTAAAGGGGATTGTCAGGGCACATGCCTGCAACCAACTGGCATTCCTGCACATCGCTCCGATTCTTCACGTAACTGCCCTTGCTGCCATGTAGGACATAAGCTGGTTGGGCATCGGGCACCAGCATATTGGCAGTCACAAACACCTGTAATCCTTCCGGATATTCCAGGTGAAAATGGAAGAAGTCGTCAACCTGTGTTTTTTCCCTGTTGTATCCAAGTGTTTTGGTCCAACGCAGTGGATTTCCGAAGAGTGACAGTACCTGATCGAGCAAATGTGGCCCCAAATCATACATCAGGCCACTGCCTGGAACAAGAGTTTCTTTAAAGACCTTTGGTCCGATTTGAGGGCGGAAACGGTCAAAGCGGACATGCACTTCCACCAATTTCCCCAATTTTCCGGAGGTGATAATCTCCCGAACTGATGTAAAATCACTGTCGAAACGGCGGTTCTGATAGGGGAATAGTTGCAAACCGCGTGCTTCTGCTTCCCTAAAAAGTAGGCGAGCTTCATTGGATGTAATCGCAAAAGCTTTTTCTTGCAATACATGTTTACCAGCTTTCAAGGCTTTCAACGCAAAGTCAAAATGCGTGGGAGTGGGGGTGTTCACCACCACCAGTTCAATTTCAGGATCGGTCAGAAGCGCATCGACTGAATCGTAACTCCGGATGTCGGGGTAAAAATGCATGGCCTTTTTCTCCGACCGTTCCACGACGGCCGTAAGTTCAAAGCCTGGATGTACCTTCAAAAAGGGTGCGTGAAAGACTTTTCCGGACATGCCAAAGGAAAGTATTCCGGTTTTAATAGGCTTATTATTCATAATCGCATCTGTTTTTCAGGCATTCACAAATCCCCTCACTTGCATCAATAATCCCTAGAGATTAAAACATTTCAATGTTCAATATAGGTGTTTATCTATGTATGGCAAAGATTTTTTTATACTTTTACCGCTTTGGAAAAAAGCTCAATAAAATAAATGCAGAACAAAAACCAACATACCGTTCCGGAGGTCAACAAAACCCTGTTGCTGGCCATCACCATGGTGGCCAATTTCTTCAATCCGTTTACAGGTGCTGCCGTCAACATCGCATTACCGCGCATTTCGGCTGAACTCCACTTAGACGCCGTTGCGATGAGTTGGGTGACCATGGCCTACCTGCTGGCTTCTGCAGTGATGCTGGTGCCGCTCGGAAAAGTGGCCGACCGCTGGGGGCGAAAAACGGTTTTTCTGACCGGAAATATCGTGTTCATGGTAGCTTCGTTCCTTTGTGCAGCGGCTACCAGTGGTGGATTCCTCATAGCCATGCGTATTTTGCAGGGCCTTGGAACGTCGATGATGGTCACTACGAGCATGGCCATCCTGATGTCAGCCTTTCCTCCGAAGGAACGCGGCAAAGTCATCGGTATGAACGTCGCTTCCGTGTATCTTGGACTTTCGGCCGCACCCGTTTTGGGTGGCATTCTGACCCAATCCCTGGGTTGGCGCAGTCTGTTCATCATCAACGGCTCGGTATCGGTATTCGTGGCATTGGCCATCTTTTATGCCATTAAAACAGAGTGGAAAGAAGCAGAGAATGGTCGTTTTGACATGAAAGGTTCGGTTTTGTATGTAGTTTCCTTGATTCTACTCATGTATGGTTTCTCCAAAATGCCCGATACGATTGCCCTAGTGATGACTGCTGCCGGTTTGATCGGTTTGTATTTCTTCATACGGATGGAGTTAAAGGTCGCCCTACCGGTGCTGGATGTCAAGATGTTCAGGGACAATATTGTTTACGCGCTGTCCAATTTGTCGGCATTCATCAATTATGCGGCGACTTTTGCCGTCAGTTTTGTGTTGAGCCTGTATTTGCAATATGCCAAGCATCTGACTCCACGTGAGGCAGGAATGCTGTTGATGATGCAACCGGTGCTGATGGCATTGGTTTCGGTGTTCTCAGGCCGTTTGTCCGACCGTTTCAATCCCAAGTGGCTGGCTTCGTCGGGTATGGCCATCAGTGTGATAGGCTTATTCATGCTGGCTTTCCTGACCATTGACTCCACGAATGCATACATTCTGACAGCCTTGGGCATCCTTGGTTTCGGTTTCGGCCTGTTCTCCTCACCCAATACCAACGTGGTGATGAGTTCCGTCGAAAACCGACATTACGGCGTTGCATCGGCTACATTGGCCACCATGCGCAATCTGGGCATGATGTTTAGCATGGCCATCGCTTCGCTTTCCGTGCACATTTTCATCGGCAGTCGATCCCTTGGAGATTCGACGATCCCTGAATTCATGCACAGTTCCAAAGTTATTTTCCTGTTGTTCTCCGTGCTTTGTCTGCTTGGAGTATTTACTTCGTTGCGAAATTCAACCCGAAAACATCGACCAAATGATTGATGCCAAAAACCTAAAACACCCTTCACAGAACCTTTCTGAGGAGCTGAAATCGATGCTCGAAAGCGGAAATCCCCGTTTTGATGTTCATTGTCACCTATTTACCAGAGATTACATTCCGGACAATTATTTTCATCTCCGGTTGCCCTGGCTCATGAAAAGACGGATGCTGCGGCGTTTGATCCGCATTCTGAAAGGCCGTAAAAAAGAGGATGATACCTGGACGCAACATGCCACCGATTTGATGGAAGTAGCCGGAAAAAATTCATTGGCTGAAGTGGCTGCTGAAATGCTTCAACAATCGGAAGCGGATTTTTTGTATTGTCCCCTGATGATGGACATGACGCAAGCTTTCGGTAAATCAACGGTCACGACCCATTGTGGGGGGAACACGACCCGAGTGCTTGCGAATGCGTTTGAATTACCCTTTCGGAGGTACGATTCGCAGGGTTGCAACGTGGATGACCTGTTGTCGGTTTCCTTTAAAAACGATACGGAAAAAGGACTGTTTTTTAGCGATCCCGTTCGTTGGCTTCCAGTATTGGAACGATTTCCCAAACTGCGTCTCAATCTGGCCCATTTCGGTGGAGAGGAGGAGTGGAAGCGATTTTCCCGTAACAATCCGAATACCTGGGTGCATCGGATCGTTTCCATGATGGAAGACTATGAACACGTTTATACCGACGTTTCGTTCCTGCTGCACCTCACCGAAAAACGCAATTCCGGTTTTTTGGAAACCTTCGAAGAACTTCTCAAAGAGAAAGAGTTGGTCCGTAACCGGACGCTTTTCGGTTCCGATTACTACATGGTCCTCATTCACGAGAAGTTGCCTTCGGTGACACAGAACTTTCTGTTTCGACTTGATGACACACTCGAAAACAAGCTCACCCGGGAAAACCCACGGCGGTTTTTAGGATTGTAAATGATTTTCTTTAAAAAAGGCTCTGTCATGAAACCTATCTTTCGATTTATTTTGTTGGGAATAATGCTCTTGAACCTGATCGCTTGTTCAGAGTCAAAAATGCTGATGAAAGGGTTGTCGTCTTTTCCCCAACCGCTGGGTTATGATTTGATCAGTCCAATTGACACTTCAGTCAAAACTGATTCTGTCATCCTGACATTCTCGGGTTTTCAACTGGACGGTATAACATCGGTACACCGGAATAAAGGCCTGCTAATACCCCTTATTTTTGTTAATTATGCGGACTTAGATTACGGCATAAAGCTTGGTGCCAGTCAGTTAAAAGATGATTACAACGATTTCTTCTTTAATGCATTGATAGACGAGAGTATGCGCAGTGGTCGGTTTGCATTGTGTTCCGACAGTACCCGCAGTAAGGATGTTTACAACCTGGAGGTCCGTTTGGATACCTGTATGACCGATACCCACCTTTCGGAAAGTACGTTGGCGATTTATTTCGTATCCGGCTATTTCTCGACCTATTCCGAAAACAGTTATCCGGCCAACTCTAAGGTTGCTTGTTCGATAAAACTTCGAAAGGGGGAACAAATTATTCGGGACACGACTTTTTCCGTTACCAGCACTTTGGAATTCATAGGAGGTGATAACCTCGACCGTAATGAAAGGATGGAACGGACAGCAGGTTGTTTGGTTGCCACGCTCTGTCAATCTACACGTGACTGCATCTCAAAAATGATTCAGGACGTCAACGGAACGATTGCATCTCAAAAACGATAGCTCAAACCTGCTGAACCGTTGATTCCGGGCATGGTGTAATACCGGATGGTCTCGTAGGTCTGATTCAGCAGATTGTTTCCGCTCAGGCTGAATTCGAGGTTGGGCAGCAGGTTGCACTGGATGCCCGCGTTCAGCAATGTATAGGATTGAAAGCTTTCCGCATCGATGGCGGTGTTCAGATGTTCCACATACCGCAAACCTGTGTTGAACCTGAATTTCCCCATTTGGTACATTCCGCTGAGGTAAACATGATTCCTTGGCGTGGCATACACCGGTGTTTTCATTTCGATGTGGCTGAATGTCAGTAGTATATGAAGGTTTTCCACGGGTTCGCAACCGGCAGCTAGTTCCAGCCCTTTGTTGTTGATGCTGCCACCGTTGTAGAGGCGACCCATGTTTCCGGTCACGATCAGGTTGTCTCCATGCAGGTAAAAGGCCGTCAATTCCAAATGTGCATTTTTGAATTCCTTCAGGAAACTGGTTTCGTAGTTCCAAATGCGTTCAGGTTCCAGCGCGGTGTTGTGGTTGAACATGAACAGTTCGCGCAAAGTAGGGCTGCGGAACCCTTTGCCGAACGACGCTTTCCAGGTCATTCCGTGTTGCAAGTCCCAGGCCACACCTGCAGCCGGAATCCATTCCTTGCCGTACTGACTGTTGTATTGCAGACGCAGGCCTCCATTCAATGTGAGGCGCTCCAGCACAGTCTGTTGGACAAACCCATACATCCCGATTTCTGAAACTGTGGAGTCCACAAACTGCAAGTGGGCGAAGGTTTGCGTGGCCACACCACCGTATACATTACCATCGAGTCCGAAATTAATCAAGGTATTGGCAAAGGGTCGAACAGACTCGCTGATTATCAACCCATTGTTGAAATCTTCTGAATGAAAGCCATCCGAAACATCGTGTGTACCGAAATTTCTGAATACGCGCATGCTGCCGGAAAAAGTGGCGAATTCATGCTCCAACGAGTAGGACCAACTACCCCGTTGAATATCCAGCACATACCCTTTGACCGCTCCAAGCGTATCCGCACCCGGATCAGTAGCCTTGAAGCGGCTCAGATTCAAATCCGTATGCATTCTGAAATGCTCGTTCAGCCGATAGCCTATTTTGAAATAGCCGCTGTTTTGGCTGAAATCGCTGTTGGCGCGATGACCGTCCGTGCTGTTGCGATTCAGTGTTGTCAGCAGATTCCAATTATTATGTCGATAACTACCTGAAAGTACCATTTCCTTGGTATTGAACGATCCATACCGAAGGCCGGCTTCCCCGGAAAAGCCCTCTTTGGCCGTCCGTCTGGTCAGTATGTTGATGACTCCGCCCATGGCATTTGAGCCATACATCATGGATGCCGGTCCGCGGATCACTTCCACGCGTTCCACGCCTGAGGAACTGTAAATGTCGGCCAGCGGATGCCCGAAAATGCCCATATACTGAGGGTTTCCGTCCGTCATCACCAAAACACCCGTGGTGGGGGAGCCACCCACGCCCCGCATGGAAATCTGCCCGGCAGCACCATTGGAAACACCAAACCCGATGATACCTCGCTCCGTAACGAACAGACCTGGAATGCGGCCGTTCAAAATGGGTAGCACCGAGGATTGACCGCTGGCTACAATTTCAGATCGGGTGATGACCGAAACGGACATGGGTACATTGTTCAGCCCCAATTTCACCGGAGTTCCGGTCACGACAATTTCCTGAATCGTATCAGCGAGGTTTTTGTTTTCTACAGCTATAGCGTTCAAACCTATCAAAGAAATGACCGAAAGGAATACATGTTTTTTTAACTTCATAAAATCAGAGCGGTAAGTAAATGAAGTCAATTTATTAAATCATTGGACTTCATGGGTGTTGTATTAATATTTTGCAAATATCAGAATAATCCCCTAAAAACTACCCTCAGGTAAACAACAATCCCCTAAAAATTTCGTAGGTTTGTCACCTTTTTATTTACTCAGGCAAAATAGAATGCAAAAAAGGAAACTATATACTGCTGAATGGTTGACCATTGTTTATATTCTGATAACCGTTCTATACCTTCTATTATTTTTTCCGAAAGTTCACCATCGCACCTTGTTTTTCGGAAGTCGGATAGCTGTTATCACTGCCATTGGATTTCTGGCCTTGTTGTCTCACAAGGTTCAAATTCCCAAATTAGACAGTGTTCGTCAGTTTCTGCCCTTTTTGATGTTAGGCTACTGGTATTCGGAGTCTTTCTATTTTTCAGGCATTCTGTTTCAAAATAAGGATTTGTTTTTTTATGACCTCGATGCTCATTTGTTCGGTTGTCAGCCTTCCCTAGTCTTTTCACAAATGTTTCCGCAAGCCTGGTTCAGCGAACTGATGTATTTCGGCTATTTCTGCCTGTATATTTTTCTTTTTGGAATTCCGTTGTGGTTTTGGTTTCACAAAAAAGAGCATTTCGACCGGGTCGTTTTTGTATTGATGCTTTCCGTCTTTCTGTATTACAGCATCTTTGACATGTTGCCGGTGGTGGGGCCACAGTTCTTTCTCGCAGCGAAAGACACGCACGTGCCCGATGGCTATCTGTTTTGCTGGCTGGTACGTTTCATACAGCATCAGGGAGAAAACCCAACCGGCTCCTTTCCAAGTTCACATGTGGGCACTACGATGGTGATTCTGTTGTTGACTTTCAACTGGGAACGGAAGCTTTTTTGGGTGCTGCTTCCATTTGCCATCATACTGATGCTGTCCACGGTTTACATCAAGGCGCATTATCTGGTGGATGTTTTTGGCGGAATTGTCAGTGCCGTCCTGTTTTATTGGATTGCCAACCGGATGTACGATCTGCTGGGTTACAACCCGACCAAACTCAAGAATTTCGAATAAATTCCTATCTTTGTCCCCGCTTTCCGCCGGTTGCGGAAACGTGTGCTTGAACACCACGTAAAAAACAAGAAGATGAAAAAACAAGTCTCTGTGGCCTTTATGGTCTGCGGGCTGCTGTTTACGGTTTGCCTGCTCGTTGCCAACATTGTTGAGCAAAAACTCATCCGGATCGGTCCGATCGAAGCTACCGCCGGTCTGTTGATTTTCCCCATTTCCTACATTTTAAACGACGTCATTGCCGAAGTCTGGGGCTATGGCAAGGCGCGTCTTATCATTTGGAGCGGGTTTGCCATGAACTTCTTGGCAGTGGCCATCTTTCAGCTCAGTATCTGGGCGCCGGCTTCAGCTAACTTTACGCATCAACCTGAATTTCAGTTGGTTCTTGGCAATACGTTACGAATGGTCTTGTCTAGTTTTGCCGCTTTCCTTTGCGGTTCCTTTATCAATGCCTATGTGATGAGCAAGATGAAAGTTTGGCAGAAAGGTAAAGGATTCTCCCTGCGTGCCGTCGTTTCCACCCTGTTCGGGGAAGGAGCCGATTCACTCATTTTCTTTACGCTGGCCTTTTATGGTGTCATTCCTACCAAGGCACTTATTGTCTTGATTTTTACCCAAATGGCTATGAAGACCGGTTACGAGATTCTAATCCTGCCAGTGACCAACCTGGTTGTCCGCAAGATAAAGAAAATCGAAGAAACCGACGTTTATGACAACCATGTTTCCTACAATCCATTCAAATTGAAGGAAATGTAAATCCCCCTTTTTTTTTCAATTCATTTAACCGTATATTTGAAATCCTTAAGTCAACTAGAAAAAATAATGGAGGAAATGACAAATGAATGAAATGGATCAGCTCAAGTATTATAAATGGAAGATAGGAGACCGTTATGACGGTTGGCGCGTACGTAATGTGGATACTGTCTTTTCGGTCATTCCGTTTTTTTTGCGCACACGCATGGATTCCCAGAACTTATTTGAAGAACAGCTCAACATCGACCAGCTGGAAGATTTTATAAAAGTGCATAAAGAAGATATTCCTGGATTGTCCCTGATGCACATCATTATGGCAGCGCATATCAGGCTTATTTCACAACGCCCGCAACTGAACCGCTTTGTCATCTGGAACAAGATTTTTGCCCGCAACCACATCAACTTTGCCATCGCCGTGAAGCGCACGCTTTCAGACGATGGGGAAGAAACCCTGATCAAGCCGTATTTTCTCCCCACGGATACTTTGCAGGAAGTGGTACGGAAAGTCCTTAAGGAACAGTATGAAAACCAACAGGTTGGTCAACAGAACGATTCAGACAAGATTTCCAAAATCATGGGGGTGCTTCCTTCCTTTGTGTTGCGTGCCACTGTATTCTTCCTTCTTGGAATGGACAAGGTCGGTATCATGCCCAAAGTCATCAACAGGGCCAGCCCCTGGCATTGCACGATGTTCTTGACCAACATCGGCTCCATCGGTATTGAATCCATCTATCATCATTTGTATGAATTCGGTACCTGCAGCATGTTCGTGGCCATGGGCAAAAAATCCCGCAGCCATGTCATGGACAGAAACGGGGAACTGAAAGTACGCAAAACAATACACCTCAAATTCGTCTTGGACGAACGCATTTGTGATGGATTCTACTATGCCTCCTCGATGAGACTTCTGAGCAAATATCTGGCCGACCCCAACATGTTGCTTTCCCCACCCGAAAAAGTGGTGATGGATGAAGGTATCCGCAAGAAAAAGCCATTAAAGATTTAAATATGAGACAATTAGACACGATGTTCATGACTCCGAGTGAACAGATAAACGTCATTATCGGACGTATTTACCGCAGTGGCATGACCACCACTTCGGGCGGAAATATCTCCATTCGCGACGAAAACGGAGATATTTGGATCACGCCTTCTGCCATTGACAAAGGCTCCCTGACTCCAAAAGATATTGTTTGCATCAAAGCGGATGGAACGTTGGTGGGCGCGCACAAGCCCTCTTCCGAGTTCCCTTTCCATAAGGCCATTTACGATGCGCGGCCTGAACTCAATGCCGTCATTCACGCGCATCCTCCCGGATTGGTAGCTTTCAGCATTGCCCGCCAAATTCCGAACACCAACATCGTGCCGCAAGCCCGCTACATCTGTGGTGAAATAGGTTACGCGCCGTACGGTTGCCCGGGTAGTGAAGAGCTCGGCAAGAAAATAGCTGCTGAATTCGAAAATCCAAAATTCAAGGCTGTCATCATGGAAAACCATGGTGTGGTATTGGGTGGAACGGACATGATGGATGCCTATCAGCGCTTCGAAACCTTGGAATTCTGCTGCCGTACCATCGTTAAGGCCGGTATGTTGGGTAAAGTGAGCTACTTGACCGATCAACAGATTGATGAATATCAGTCCCATTTCCCCAAGAACATCTCGCACTTCATGGATGTGAACTATTCCTCCGACGAACGCGCCATCCGATCTGAAATGGTCCGAATCATCCGCCGTGCTTGCGATCAGGGTTTGATGATTTCCACCTACGGAACCGTTTCCCACCGCTGGAAGAACAACGACTTCCTCATAACGCCCCGTGACGTGGCCCGTTGGGACATCACGCCGCAAGATTTGGTTCAGATCCGCAACGGTCAGGCCGAAGCCGGCAAGACTCCGAGCCGTTCGGTGGCCCTGCACCAACGCATTTACCAGCTGAATCCGCAGCTCAACTCCATCATCACCACCCAATCGCCCAACCTGATGGCCCACGCCGTGAGCCACACCAAGTTTGACGTGCGCACCATCCCCGAAAGCTGGATTTTCCTCCAAGACGTGCCTTCCATTCCTTGGGGTTCCTTATATACCGAAGTGGACAAAATGGCCAAGATGTTTGCCACCAACCGCGCCGTCCTGGTAGAAAACGACTGCGTTTTCGTGACCGGCGACAAACTGCTCACCACCTTCGATTATCTGGAAGTGGCCGAGTTCAGCGCCAACTCCCTAGTGATGGCTTCTTCCATCGGGCCGCTTTGCCCCATCGGTGATGAAGAAATCGAAGAACTGCGCGTTGCCTTCAACGTTAAATAAACAACCATGCGGTTTATTCTAAGCCGTTCGACCAATCCGGGTTTCAATCTGGCTGCCGAGGAATATCTCTTCCTCCGGCAGTCGGAGCGAACCCTCTTTTTATATGTGAACGAACCCTGCGTCGTGGTAGGTTGCAATCAATCCATTTTGGCTGAAGCCGATACCACCTTTTGTGCGTCCCAGAGCGTCGGTCTGTTTCGTCGATTGTCGGGTGGGGGAGCGGTTTATCACGATTTAGGGAACCTGAACTTTTGCTTCATCACCAACCGTATTCCAGGGCAATCGCCTTTGGGAACAGCCTTTCTGGAACCGATTACGGCTGTGTTGCACGCGCTCGGTATCCCGGTGGAAGTCGGTGCGCGCAAGGACCTTTGGCTGCCCTCTAGTTTTAAAGTATCGGGAACGGCTTCCCACGTGGGGAAAACCCGCGAATTGCATCACGGCACCTTATTGTACGACACTTCTTTGGAAATCTTGCAACGCTGTCTGACACCGAATTCAGCAGGTAGAGTCAAGGTGGCTGTGGCTTCCGTGCCGAGTCCGGTGAAGAACATCCGAGACTTCCTACGTGAAAAAGGCCTTGAGGCAGTTGATACCCAAACCTTTGTACAGCGATTTGCCCTGCAGATGCTCGCCTGCCTGCCCGATTTGGTCCCGATGGATTTTTCGGATGCCGAAACGGCTGAAATCACCGAAATTGCGGACAAAACCTATCTTTCCACCGCCTGGACGTTCAAAAAATAGTTATATTTACACCGCTTTAAGCAAGCCTCCTTATCCTAAAACCTTTAGATTATGCAGCGCGTTGCCTTCAAAATGAAAATGTTGCCCGGTATGAAAGCCGAGTACAAAAAACGTCACGACGCAGTATGGCCCGAAATCGTGGAACTGATAAAAAAAAGCGGTATTAGCGACTACTCCATTTTTCTGGACGAAGAAACCAACATCCTGTTCGGTGTTCAGAAAGTGGAAGGCAACGTTGGCTCACAGGATTTGGGTTTCGACGAAGTGACAAAAAAGTGGTGGGATTATATGGCCGACATCATGGAAGTGAATCCCGACAACTCCCCGGTCACCATTCCGCTGGAAGAAGTATTTTATTTAGCATAACCAATTATGAGCTACGGATTTGTGAGGGTAGGGGCCGCCGTCCCATTGTTGAAAGTAGGTGACTGCACCTACAACATGGAGCAAACGGAACTGCTGATGCAGGATGCTGCCTCCAAGGGCGTGCAGATGCTGTGTTTCCCGGAAATGGGCATCACTGGCTACACCTGCGGCGATCTCTTCCATCAAAAAATCCTCATCGAACAAGCCGAAGTTGCGTTGCAGTCTTTGCTCGAACGCACTTCCGACCTTTCCATGCTCACCATGGTCGGCATGCCTGTCCGGGTGCAGAACCGGCTCATGAACACCGCGGTCGCTTTCCAAAACGGCCGCATACTAGCCATTTTCCCCAAAACATGGCTCCCCAATTACGGCGAATTCTACGAAAAACGCTGGTTCAGCTCTTCCCGCGAAGTGCAAGCCCGGGAAGCTACGCTTTGCGGCCAAACGGTGCCCTTCGGTACCGACATCCTTCTGAAAAACGGAGAAGCCTGCATCGGAGTCGAGATCTGCGAAGACCTTTGGATGCCGGTTCCGCCCAGTAGTTTCCATGCTTTACATGGCGCCAACCTGCTGTTCAACCTTTCCGCCAGCAACGAACTCATCGCCAAAAACGATTACCGCAAGCAACTCGTAGCCCAACAATCCACCCGCTGCATCGCCTCCTATATTTACGCCTCCTGCGGCTTCGGCGAATCCACAACGGACGTCGTCTTTGCCGGCAATGCCGAAATCGTGGAAAACGGCTCTCTTTTGGCCGAGGCTGAACGCTTTACCCTCCAGAACCAGTTGATTTTGGCCGACGTGGATGTAGAAAAACTCAACGGCGACCGCATGCGTCACACCGGCTTCACCGCCGATTTCCTGCATGAACGCGAAGTGAGCGAATATCGCATTCTGCCCTTTGCACTGTCTGAACTGTATTCGGAAATGATAGACCGTTCCTTTGACAAACATCCCTTTGTCCCGTCCGGTCCCGAGCTGCACAAACGTTGCCAGGAAATGTTCGCCATTCAGGTGCAGGGTTTGGCAAAACGAATGATGCATACAGGTTCACAACACGCTGTCATCGGTATTTCAGGCGGTTTGGACTCCACGCTGGCATTGCTGGTGGCAGTAAAGACGTTCGACAAACTGGGTATTCCGCGCAGCAATATTGAAGGCATCACCATGCCTGGGTTCGGAACCACCGACCGTACTTATCAAAATGCCGTCAGTCTCATCGGAAGCTTGGGTGTGCATTTCCGTGAGATTTCCATCCGCAAGGCCGTTGAACAGCATTTCTCCGATATTGGTCATGATGCCTTACAACTCGATATCACCTACGAAAATTCGCAGGCCAGGGAACGCACGCAAATCCTCATGGACATTGCCAATCAGGTGAACGGTCTGGTCATCGGTACCGGAGACCTTTCCGAACTTGCGCTGGGCTGGGCCACCTACAACGGCGACCACATGTCCATGTACGGTGTCAACGTCGGCGTGCCCAAAACCTTGGTTCGTTTCATCGTCCAGTGGGTCTCCGAAAACCAAATGGATGCGGCTACTGCTTTGGTTTTAGCCGATGTGGTAGATACGCCCGTCAGTCCTGAATTATTACCCGCCACCGAAGACGGCCTCATATCCCAAAAGACCGAAGATCTGGTTGGCCCCTACGAACTCCACGACTTTTTCCTCTACCAAGTGCTCCGCTTTGGTTTCCAACCTTCTAAAATCCGCTGGATGGCCAATTGCGCCTTCGAAGGTGTTTATGAGGAGACCGTCATTGAGAAATGGCTCCGCACTTTCTACCGTCGCTTTTTCGCCCAACAATTCAAACGCTCCTGCCTGCCCGACGGCCCCAAAGTCGGCTCGGTCAGCCTTTCACCCCGCGGTGATTGGCGCATGCCCAGCGATGCGGTGGTGCGGATGTGGCTGGAGGATTTGGACTAGCCAACTTATAATTGTTTTTCCTACTGCAAAACATTTAATAGCCTAAAAAATACTTCCGTTCTTTAGAGGTTGCCACGAGCAACAGTCATCTGAATTAAAGGAGGATTCAGTATGTTCCATTTTGGAACATACTGTCGTAGACGAAAAAAGATATTTTCATGTTTTGAGCTAATGGAAGATTCAGTATGTGCAAAAATTGCACATACTGCCGAAAGATTGAAGGGATACTTAATCAAAGTTTTTTTCGATGGATAAAGAATGACTGGGAAAATCAGAACTTTGGAACGGTTTATCGGATTATCAGTTTGCCCTTTAGGAATGTCTCTGCGGTTTGGAGTTTCACCAGGTACATACCTGGTTTCAGATTTGACACAAAAAGACGCTTTGGAAAGACGGAAAAGAATATTCAATACAGTGTTTTATCTGGAGACGATAATCACTAATTTTCGGGTTTTAGTATTCCGGTACTTTCCAAATTGGCAAGTTTTGTATTGCTTTTGCAAGTGAAACATAAACTAAGATTATCAAAAGATGAATACGCACAGTAAAATTTCTGACACTATATCGAACGATGACGCTCGTAAAGCCTTGGAACTAATTACAAAGCACGGTACTGATTTAGGTAATATGGATTTGTTGTCTGATATTGAAAAGGCTGAATATTCAATGTTGGCAAATAGGGTACATGAATGGGAAAAAGTAAATTATCCTCTTCCAGTTGGAGTATCTCCTGCAGATAGATGAACGTAGCCGCAGAAAGGCTCAACGGGTTACCTGCTTGTACCCTTCCTCAGATCGTAATTCTAATACCCACGGTCTATTCCGTGAAAATGAAATATTTCCTTGTGGTAAATAACGTATCTCCTTATGTATAATGCGATAGTTCTTCTGACCGAACGCTATATCTCATCGGGGTAGGTTTTGTTCTTGAATGGATTAAAAACATAACTTGAACGGTGTAATAATTAGTCTTGAACGGATTAGTTTCCGTACTCCGGTTTAACGATCGAACACTGAGGACGCAAACGAAGGGAACAATCTCAATGATTGATATCTTTTGTTTCAACCCTTGATTCGCATTAATAACTCATAGTGCTTTTATTTAAACATCCACCCCCCAATTATGCGGAAAAATCGTTTCAGCTCATTATCTTTGCAATCGTTCACACCAAAACGATAACCCAAACATTATAAGGTCTTATGCAAACAATCGATCAATTCAATTTCGCTGGTAAAAAGGCATTTGTGCGCGTTGATTTCAATGTGCCACTCGATGAACAGTTTAACATTACGGATGATAACCGGATGCGTGCGGCGTTGCCTACGTTGAAGAAGATTCTGGCCGACGGCGGAAGTCTCATCATCGGTTCCCATATGGGACGTCCGAAAAAGAACCCGGATCCCAAGGCATCGCTGAAAGTAATCGTGGACCATTTGTCCAAATTGTTGGGTGTTCCCGTACAGTTTGCTGAAGATTGTCAAAAAGCCGATGCACAGGCTGCAGCCCTTAAACCGGGAGAGGTATTGTTGCTTGAAAACCTCCGTTTCTATGCCGAAGAAGAAGGCAAAGCCCGCGGTTTGGCCGAAGACGCCTCCGACGAAGAAAAGGCTGCTGCTAAGAAAGTGATCAAAGCAAGCCAGAAGGAATTCACCAAGAAATTGGCTTCCTACGCCGATTGTTATGTCAACGACGCTTTCGGTACGGCTCACCGTGCTCACGCTTCAACGGCACTTATCGCCGACTATTTCGATACCGACCACAAGATGTTCGGTTACCTGATGAACAAGGAAGTAACTGCCGTTGAGAAAATAATGACTGACACGGCACGTCCGTTTACCGCCATCATGGGTGGTTCCAAGGTTTCGTCCAAGATTGAAATCATCGAGAACCTGCTTTCCAAGGTCGACAACCTGATCATTGCCGGTGGTATGACCTATACCTTCGTAAAAGCTGCCGGTGGCAAAATCGGAACGTCCATTTGTGAAGATGACAAACTAGATATGGCCTTGGATATTGTTAAAAAGGCAAAATCACTGGGTGTTAATCTGGTTATGGCTGTGGATGCCAAAATTGCCGACTCTTTCAGCAACGATGCCAACACCTCGTTTGTGAACGTGAACGAAATTCCCGACAACATGATGGGCATGGACATTGGTCCCAAAACAGAAGCTATTTTCGCCGAAGTTATCAAGAACTCCAAAACCATACTCTGGAACGGACCAACGGGCGTATTTGAATTCGACAACTTCTCCCACGGTTCTCAGGCAGTAGGCGAAGCTATTGTTGAAGCCACCAAACTGGGTGCTTTCTCATTGGTCGGCGGCGGCGACTCCGTTGCCTGCGTGAACAAATTCGGTTTGGCAGACGGCGTGAGCTATGTTTCCACCGGTGGCGGTGCCTTGTTGGAAGCCATCGAAGGGAAAGTTCTCCCTGGTATCGCAGCCATTAAAAAATAAGGATATCCCATGACAAAAACACTGACAGCCTCCATCCGCGACTCCAAAGCCGCGCGGTGGGGTGCGCTCGGCATCGTATCCTTTACGATGATGGCGGCGTATTTCTTCTCCGATGTGATGTCGCCACTCAAAACCATGTTGGAAACCCAGAATGGCTGGAACAGCAGTGATTACGGCTTCTTCACCAGTTCCTACGGTTGGCTGAACGTTTTTCTGTTAATGCTTTTTTTTGGTGGATTGATTCTGGACAAGATGGGAATCCGTTTTACCGGAATCGGGTCTGCTTCGCTAATGGTGATAGGAGCCGGAATCAAATACTATGCCATTTCCACTCCAGCACTTGGTCAAGCATTGTTATTCGGTATTAACAGCCAGGTAATGATTGCATCCATTGGTTTTGCAATCTTCGGAGTTGGTTGTGAAGTTTCGGGAATAACAGTTTCCAAAGTGATCGTTAAATGGTTTAAGGGTCGTGAGATGGCCACGGCTATGGGTATTCAGGTGGCCTTGGCTCGTATCGGAACAGGAATTGCACTCATCTTTACTGTTCCCATTGCCGAACGGCTCCATTCAATTTCTGCTCCAATTGGCATGGGTGGAGTTGCACTTTGCGCCGGTTTATTGGCATTCTTCATATATAATGTAATGGACAGGAAGTTGGAAAAAGAGCATCGTTTGTCCAAAGATGCTTCCTCTGAAGAAAGTTTCAAACTGTCAGATATTAAGTTGATCCTGACCAACAAAGGATTCTGGCTGATTGCTTTGTTGTGTGTCATGTTTTATTCTTGTGTGTTTCCATTCCTGAAATTTGCCACCGATTTTATGGTCAATAAATTCCATGTTGATATTTCATTGGCTGGGATCATTCCAAGTTTGGTGCCATTCGGTTGTATTTTGCTAACTCCATTGTTTGGAGGTATTTACGACAAGAAAGGCAAGGGTGCCACCATTATGATCATCGGTGCATTCATCCTGTTGTTTGTACATCTGGTTTTTACAGTTCCGTTCCTGAACAATTGGATGCTGGCCGTTGCCTTGATGATTCTCCTGGGTATTGGTTTCTCGTTGGTTCCTTCGGCAATGTGGCCCTCCGTTGCCAAAATCATCCCTGAAAAGCAGCTGGGTACGGCATATTCTCTGATTTTCCTGATTCAGAACATAGGTTTGATGGGAGTGCCTTTCCTCATTGGTAAGGTGCTTGAAAACTATTGCAAATCTTTTGTGGATGGTAAACCAGTTTACGACTACACCCTGGTCATGGCAATTTTCTCCTTCTTCGCATTGATTTCCATATTTGTAGCATTTGCACTCAAACGCGAAGACAAGAAAAAAGGATACGGCTTGGAACAAAAGAATGCCATCGAAGATTAAGTTCGAATACGTACATTTGAAACGTCCCGGAGAAATTCGGGACGTTTTTTTTGTATATTTGGTTTCCATAAATTTTCGAATCATCATGAAGAAAGCACTCCTTCCAGCATTGATTGCGCTCTGTTCCAGTGTTGTCTCCGCGCAATCCTACGACCTTTCCAAAGACAGAGTCTTGTACGCCGTAGGTTACGCCCATCTGGATACCGAATGGAACTGGGATTATCCCACCACCATCAACAACTACATCAAGAATACCATGTTGGAGAACTTCCACTTGTTCGAAACGTATCCCGAATATGTGTTCAATTTCACGGGTTCGAGGCGCTATCAGATGATGAAGGAGTATTATCCGGAATACTATCCCAAAGTCATTCAGTATGTTAAAGCGGGTCGCTGGAAAGTATCCGGTTCGTCCGTGGATGAAGGTGAAGTGAACATTTCTTCCTCGGAATCCCTCATTCGGCAGGTGCTGTATGGCAATCAATTCTTCAAACAGGAATTCGGTGTGCAAAGTTGTGATTATATGTTGCCGGACTGTTTCGGCTTTCTGGCCAACGTGCCTTCCATTTGGAACCATTGCGGGCTGCTCGGTTTTTCCACTCAAAAGCTTTCATGGAATTCAGCCAACGGCATTCCTTTTAATGTTGGCGTTTGGAACGGCCCTGACGGCAAAGGCATCATCGCTGCGCTGAATGCCACCGACTATACCGGTCACGTCAAAGAACGCCTGGATTTGGATCAGAGCTGGAGCGACCGATTGGCCGATAACCAGAAAAAGTACGGTTTCTCGTTCGATTACCGCTATTACGGAGTAGGGGACGAAGGCGGTGCTCCGCGGGAACGCGACGTGAAAAATGCCATTGGCAGCTTGAACCATTCCGACAGCAAATTCAAAGTGGTGCTGAGTTCCTCCGATCAAATGTTCAAAGACATCACGCCTGAACTCCGTAAAAAACTGCCCGTTTACAGTGGTGACCTTTTGCTGATTGAACACAGTGCCGGTTCGATGACATCGCAGTCCTACATGAAACGGATGAACCGCAAAAACGAACTGCTTGCTGAATCCGCCGAAAAACTGGCCTGTATAGCCGATTGGAAAAACCGCATTCCCTATCCGACCGACAAATTGAAAAACGCCTGGAACCTGCTCCTGGGCAGTCAGTTTCACGACATTCTCCCTGGTACCAGCATTCCCAAGGCGTATGAATATGCCTGGAACGATGAATTCCTCGCTGCCAACGGTTTCTACAACGTCTTGAAAAGCTCGCTAAGCGCAGTTTCGAAGGAAATGAATACGAACGTTCAAGGCCGCAGTCTGCTGGTGTACAATCCGGTTGCTCAGAATCGTGAAGATTTGGTGACTGCTGAAATGGAATATGACCAACTACCCGCCAATGTTCAAGTATTTGATGGTAAAGGGAAGGCACTGCCTACTCAAATTTTGAAGCGCGAAGGCAGCAAACTGACACTGCTTTTCTTGGCCAAAGTGCCTTCTGTCGGTCTGGCTGTTTTTGATGTGCGGGAAACTGCAGCATTCGTTTCAGCCAAATCCTCTTTGCTAGCTACGGGTAAAACCATTGAGAATCAATATTATAAAGTAACCTTTGCGCTGAATGGCGATATGGCAAGCATCGTGGATAAGACCTTAGGAAAAGAACTTTTCGCAAAACCAGCCGGTTTGCAATTCCTGCACGAAAAGCCCACCAATTATCCGGCTTGGAACATGGATTGGAAGGACCGCAAGCTCCCGATTATAGGAACCATGGACGAAGATGCCACCCTGAAAATCGTTGAAAACGGCCTGGTTCGCGTCACTATGGAAGTGGTTCGCAAAGGCCGGAAGTCAGTCATCACTCAGCGCATCAGCCTTTCTGCAGGTGAAGCAGGTAAACGCTTGGAAGTAAGCAATATACTCGATTGGCAATCTACCGGGGTATGCCTCAAAGCCTCATTCCCGCTCACGGCAGCCAATGCCAAAGCCACCTACAACCTGGGAGTGGGCACCATTCAGCGCGCCAACAACGACAGCCTTAAATACGAAGTTCCAGCCAAGGAATGGTTTGACCTGACGGATCGTTCCGGAAAATTCGGTGTAACGATATTGGAAGACTGCAAATACGGTTCGGACAAACCCGACGACCAGACATTGAGACTAACCCTGATGTATACACCTCAGACCGGTAATGATTTCAGGTATCAAAATTCCCAAGACTGGGGTGTACACGAATTCAGATATGGAATGTACAGCCACGCCGGCGATTGGAAGAACAGCCAGGCTCCTTGGCAGGGCGCGTTTTTCAATCAACCGCTGCTGGCCTTCGAAACAACCAAACACGAGGGAGGCTGGGGAAAGGAAACGTCCTTGTCGGAATTAAGCACACCGCAGGTTAGCATCATGGCTTTCAAAAAGTTGGAGGAAGGTGATGGCTATATGGTTCGCGTTATGGAACTTTATGGCAGCGATCTGAAAGGTGTCAACTTGAAATTACCGGGTGAAATTGGTGACGCCTGGGAAGTGAACGGGCAGGAGCAGAAAATCGGTTCAGTCGCTTTCAAGGGCAGGAACCTACAGTTCGACCTCGGCCATTACGGCATCCGCAGTTTTGTTTTCAAATTGAAGGATGCCCAATTAGTGGATGTCAGCCAAAAGCAACTGGAACTACCCTTCGATCAAGATGCCATGAGCTTCGACAACGACCGTGATGACTGCAATTTCAACCACCGCAACAGTTTGCCCGCCGAACTCATACCCTCTGAAATCGTCAATGAAGGCATTCGCTACAAAATGGGCAATACCGCAGACGGGCAAAACAACGTCTTGGCATGCAACGGACAAAAAATCGATCTGGGAGACGATTGCAAGAAAGTCTATCTACTGGCTTCAGCCATCTATGATACCAAGGCTGAATTCCGCTTCGACAAAACGGTCGTTCCACTCCAAATCCAAAGCGGCACCGGCTACATCGGCCAATTCTACAACCGCCAGTTTGCGGAGGATAACGTTACCATTACCCGAATCGACAAGCCCTATGTAAAAGCTGCCAATATTGCCTGGTTTGCATCCCACGGCCATTATGCCTACCCTTCCCGAAACGAGGCGTACCAATACACCTATATATATGCGTATGAACTGAACGTGCCACATGCTGCCAAAACACTGGAATTGCCTGTTAATTCGAATGTGAAGGTGTTTGCCATTACCTTGTCGGGGGATGGCGACGGAATCGCTGAACCCCTACAGCCGCTGATGGACGATTTTTCAAATGCAAAGGAAATAAAAATTAGAAATAAACCATGATAAATCGATTGTTCCTGTTTTTATTGATTTGTAGCCTGACGTTATCTGCGAATAGCCAAAAACTGAACGTTGCGACCTACAACATCAGGTATGAAAACCATTTGGACGATGTCAAAGGCAATGGTTGGAGAGCCCGATGCCCGATTGTAACGAGTTTGATCTATCAATATGATTTTGACATTTTCGGAGCCCAGGAGGTTTTAATCACACAGTTGAAGGATTTGTCGAATCGATTATCCGAATATAATTATGTAGGTGTTGGTCGAACTGACGGTAAAGAAAAAGGTGAGTTTTCCCCCATTTTCTACAAAAAGGATAAGTTTGAGTTGCTTCATTCAGGCACTTTCTGGCTATCACCTACAGACAGCATCCCTTCTATAGGCTGGGATGCCGCATTGCCACGTATCTGCAGCTGGGGAAAATTTCAAGTGAAAGGAATAAAAACATTTTTTTGGTTTTTCAATCTGCACATGGATCATATTGGAACCGTTGCACAATTGGAAAGCTCGAAGCTGGTGATTCGTAAAATTAAGGAGATGTGCTCCGATGAGCCCGTGATATTGACCGGAGATTTCAATATGGATCAAACCAGCGAGGGATACGCCTGCATTGCGGGTTCAGGGATTCTTAAGGATACCTACACCATTGCCGAAATCCGTCATGCACCATCCGGATCGTTCAATGACTTTAATCCTGATTTCAAATCCGACAGTCGAATTGATCATGTTTTTGTAAATAAGTGTTTTGAACATATTCGTTACAGTATATTGACTGACACCTATAGGACTTCCGGAAAAGGATCAATTACCGATTCTTCCACCAATATCAAATTACCTTCAGACCATTATCCCGTTCAGGTGGAACTGATAGTTTTAAATCCTTATTAAATTTAACGGTATTTGTTGTACGAAACGACGTCTTCCGTCTTTTTTCGCTTTTTTTCACGAAGCGTCTGGGTGGAGTAACCCAGCGTAATCACGAGCACAGGCCGTTTGGAGGACGGAATGTCCAGCACGCCGCGCAATTTCTTTTCGTTGAACCAGCCAACGATGCAGGTGCCCAAACCTTGTTCAGCTGCCGCCAGCGTGATGTGCGCGGCGGCGATACCCAGGTCCATGTGCGGAAAATGCTTTTGCTTGACTGTACTGCCCAAGGTAGATGTGAAATTGGCCGCTTCCTCCAATACGATGATGAAAACCGGTGCCTGGAACGCAAAATGATTCATTCCCAAGGCCTTGTCTGCAACGCAGGAGGCAGTTTCCTTAACGATGGCAGGTTCGTTCACCACAATGAATTTCCAAGGCTGGGCATTGCAGGCTGAAGGCGCCAATCGGGCAGCCTCCATGATGTAATCGAGTTTCGCCGCTTCCACCGGACGGTTGATGTCGTACGCGCGGTCGCTCTGCCTGGATTTGACCAACTCCAAGAACGTTTTCATTTAGTCTAGTTTTAATACGGCCAAGAACGCTTTTTGCGGAACTTCCACATTCCCGATCTGCTTCATGCGTTTTTTACCCTTTTTCTGCTTTTCCAGCAGTTTGCGCTTACGGGTGATGTCACCACCGTAACACTTGGCAGTCACATCTTTACGAACGGCCTTCACCGTTTCGCGTGCTACTATCTTGGCACCGATGGCAGCCTGAATGGCAATGTCGAACTGTTGACGCGGAATGAGTTCTTTCAGTTTCTCGCACATGCGACGACCCAGGGTTTCAGCGTTGCTCACGTGGGTGAGGCTGGAAAGAGCATCCACCGGTTCACCGTTCAATAAGATGTCCAACTTGGCCAGTTTGGATTCGCGGAATCCGTTGGGATGGTAGTCAAAAGACGCATAACCTTTGGAAATGCTTTTCAAACGGTCGTAGAAGTCGATCACGATTTCACCCAGGGGCAAATCAAAAAGGATTTCCACACGGTTGCCCGAAATGTATTCTTGCTTGATCAACTCACCACGCTTGCCCAGACAAAGCGTCATGATGTTGCCCAAATAATCGGTGTTGGTAATGACGGAAGCGCGGATATAGGGTTCCTCGATCTTCTCGATCATCGTGAAGTCGGGCAGGCCGGACGGATTGTGGATGTCCAGCACATCGCCTTTACGGGTGGTGACGATGTATTGCACGTTGGGTACCGTAGTGATCACGCTCATGTCGAATTCGCGGTCCAGACGTTCCTGCACGATTTCCATGTGAAGCAGGCCCAGAAAGCCGCAACGGAAGCCGAAGCCCAATGCGAGGGAACTTTCCGGCTGAAACGTCAGGGAAGCATCGTTGAGCTGCAAGCGTTCCAGTGAGGCGCGCAAGTCTTCAAATTCCTCAGGGTCAATGGGATATACACCGGCGAAAACCATGGGTTTCACTTCCTGAAAACCATCGATGGCCGTCTTGCAAGGGTTTTTCACATGCGTGATCGTATCGCCGACTTTGACTTCTTTGGAAGTCTTGATGCCCGAAATGATGTAACCCACATCGCCGCAACTCAGTACGTCACGCGGCGTCATGGTCAGTTTCAATACACCGATTTCGTCGGCATAGTATTCTTTTTTGGTAGCGAAGAATTTTACGAAATCACCTGGACGAACCGTTCCGTTCCTGATTTTGAAGTAGGCGATGATGCCTCTAAAGGAATTGAACACGGAGTCAAAGATGAGCGCTTCCAGCGGAGCATCGGGATCACCTTTAGGGCAGGGGCAACGGTCAATGATGGCGTCCAGTATTTCCTGAATGCCTTCGCCGGTTTTGCCACTGGCACGGATGATTTCTTCACGCTTCACACCCAGCAGTTCGATGATCTGATCTTCCACCTCTTCGGGCATGGCATGCGGCAGGTCAATCTTATTCAGGACAGGAATGATTTCCAAGTCGTTTTCGATGGCCATATACAAATTGGAGATGGTTTGGGCCTGAATGCCTTGTGAAGCGTCTACAATAAGCAACGCACCTTCGCAGGCAGCAATGGAACGGGAAACTTCATACGAAAAGTCCACGTGACCCGGAGTATCAATCAGGTTGAGCAAGTATTTTTGCCCGTCCCTGGTATATTCCATTTGTACGGCATGACTTTTGATGGTGATTCCACGTTCCCTTTCCAGGTCCATGTCATCCAGCATCTGGTTTTCGGTGATGGCCATCGTGTGAGTAAACTCCAACAGACGGTCAGCCAAGGTGCTTTTACCGTGGTCTATGTGGGCTATGATGCAGAAATTTCGAATGTGCTTCATTTATGTGAGAGTCGCATGGGTGAATTGAGCCTACAAATTTACAATTTTTACGGGTAAGACGGGCTATCAACGTCCAGTTTTTTCGTATGTTTGTTCCATTCAAAGTTAAATAAATGACCGTACCGGAAGCAACTCAATTATACGACCGTATCCTGAACCAGGTTATACAGTTCAGCATCAAAGACGCCTTTTCCGGATTGGGCTACCTCATCCAGCAAAACGGCTTCGGCAAAGCGTATGACAAATTGACGGAGACCGAAAACAAATACCGCTATATGCTTCGCTACCGGTTGGAAGGATTCCCCGATCCCGACCGCGAAAAAGTGGAGAACGGCATCCGTCGCCAATTGCTCGAACTGGCCGGTGAAGCTTATCATATTTGGATGACTCGCAATTCCCCAGGTTTTTATTACGACCGCATTCGCATGGATAGGGTAGGAGGAAACCAACCCATGCCTGAGCTGGTGGAAACCATGCGTCATGCCGGCGAACGTCTCACCATCGTCCAATTGGTCGAAAAAACCGACGTGCGCGATACGCAGGTTGCCCAGCTTATTCGTCTCCGCGAAAATGCTACAGGCCTTGTTTTTATGAAATTGTTCGTATCCTACATTTGGACGGTGGAAGACCGCACCTATATGAACCAAGTGTTCAACGACCCTGCCTTTTCAGATCACGAAAAAGGACTGTTCATTTCAGCCATCTTGCTTTCCTTGCAAAAAAGGTTCGATGTCGGAAAGATGCTCTTTTTGGCCGATCAGGCCTTACATCCGGATATGGAGGTTTCGCAGCGTGCATTAGTGGCGCTGGCGCTGAACTTGTACCTTTACGACAACAGGCTGAAACTGTATCCGGAAATAGGTTTGCGAATGGATGCTCTTTTAGACACCAACCCCGAGCTTTCGGAGTATTTCATTCGGATATTTTACCAGCTCATCCGTTCCAAGGACACGGATGCCGTGACCAAACGGATGCAAGAAGAAATTCTGCCCGAAATGACTAAGATGGGCACGGCGCTCCACGATAAAATGCGCGAAGGCGAAGACCTCTCCGACGAATTCAATCCCGAATGGCAGAATATGATGGAAAATGCGGAATTTTCGGTCAAGATGCAACAATTCTCGGACATGCAGCTGGAAGGCATCGATGTGTACATGAGCACGTTTTCCGCACAGAAAGGCTATCCCTTCTTCAATGAGTTCTACAATTGGTTCCTGCCGTTCTATACCTCCCATTCCAGCTTAAAGGACTTGTTCGGTCCCAATCCGCTGGAAGGCAGCAAGGTGCTGGATGCAGTTCTCAACTCCGACTACCTCTGTTCCTCCGATAAATACTCCTTCTGCTTCAATATGTTGCAGGTCCCTGCCAATTACAGGTCCACCATGTCCAACCAGATGAATGCGGACAGTGAGGCTTTCGAGGAAGTGCGTAAGTCGAACATGGGCATGAACAACAAATACCGGCTCGAAATGACCTCCAACCGGTATATTCAAGACCTGTACCGGTTTTTCTACCTGCATCACCGCCGGATGGATTTCGTGAATCCTTTTAACTCACCGTTGGATTTTCATCAGACTTCAAGTCTGGGCAATTTGCTGCGTTCGGAAGACGCTTTGCGCCGCATTGCCATGCTGTATTTCAAGAACAAGCATTATGAACAGGCGCTGGCGGTTTTCGAAGTGTTGATTGGCCTTTGCCCGACGGATGCCGAACTGCACCAGAAGCGCGGTTTCTGCCTGCAGCAGCTCAACCAGCAGGAATTGGCCCTCAAAGCCTATCTACAGGCTGATCTCATACAACCGGACAGTCTTTGGACGCTCAAAAGGATTGCTGCAACCTACCGTCACCTCAAGAATCCTGCAAAAGCAATGGAGTTTTACCGCAGGGCAGAAACCCTGGCTCCAAGCGATACGGCACTGATACTGAATATGGGCCACACGCTGGTTGAAACCGGTGAATACGCCGAAGCCCTGAATGTTTATTTCAAGGCTGAAGTGTTGAGTGAATCGTCCGACAAAACACATCGCCCCATCGCCTGGTGTTCCTTTATGTGCCGCAAATACGAGAAGGCCACCAAATATTACAACAAGATATTGGATAAACAGCCTACCATCGAAGATTTCCTGAATGCAGGTCACGTTGAATGGTGCAAAGGTTCGCCAATGAAAGCGGTGGAAATCTACAAGCATGGCATTCGGACAACGCATACCATTCTGCCCGATTTTCTGGAGCTATTCCGTAAAGATTCACCCGAGTTGCTTCGGCACGGCATCGCTTCCAACGATATTTCCGCCCTGCGTGACGAATTAATTTACGAACTTGAAGAATAGCAGCATGAAACGAATCTTGTTTTTTGCACTGTTCGGTGTGCTTTCATGGACGATGATGTCCCAAAACACCGATTCCTCCGTAGTCTTCAAGACGAACTTCCTAAAAAACGAATACCAGCGGTACGAAGTCTCCAAAACCATCTATACCCTGACCCGTAAGGATACCACGGATATGATGCGCATTGGATTCAAGGCCGAAGTCGTGGTGACCGATTCATCGGAGAATTCGTACATCCTGAAGTGGAAGATTTCGACCTATACCATCAATACGAGTGATACTTACCTGCAAAAGTTGATTGGTTTGGCTTCCCCGGTGTTGATTAGCTACCGTATCTCCAAGTCCGGAGTTTTTGAGGAATTCATCACCGGAACTTCAGCGACAAGTTGCCTGGAAGCTGGTCTGCCCAAGGTGTTGGATGCCTTTAAAGGACAGTTGGATTCGACATCAAAGGCAGAAGTGGCCAAGATTTACGCCTTGCGGGAAAACCTGGAAACGCTCATTCTCGGCTTTATGATCCAGTTCCACCAATTCCACGGATTGGGCTATACCCTTGGTGAAGTAGTGAATGTGCCTGTCGAAGTCACCAGTCGGTTTACCTCCAAACCCTTGCCTGGCATTCAACGCAAGAAATTGACAACCATCGATAGCTCCAGTCAGACTGCAGTCATGGTTTATGCCACCATTTTGGACATGGGCGATTACCGCAAAGCGCTTTCGGACAATCTTAAAATGGAGCTGGACAACTATAAGAATGTGCAACAAAACGAAATAGGCAGCATGATGATCGACATACGAACCGGCTGGCCCATCTGGTCCATGGATCAGCGAGAGTCCAAAGCCGGTTTGGAGACCTACGGCGAACAACTCGAAATACACTATAAATAACCTCTTTAATACAAAAACTTATGAGCATCTTGATTGAAAAACTGCCTTTTGGCAAACTCCCCGACGGTCGCTCCGCCGATCTGTTCCGAATGACCAATGAATCCGGCGCTGTAGCCGAAGTAACCAACTGGGGTGGACGTCTGGTTCGTATCCTGGTTCCGAACAAAGACGGCGTTTTAACTTCCGTCATCAAAGGTTACGACACACTGGACAGCTTTCTGACCGATACGTGCTACTTAGGCGCCACCTGTGGCCGTTTCGCCAACCGCATTGCCAAAGGCAAGTTTCTGGCCGACGGTGAAGAATTCACACTGGCCTGCAACAATGGCCCTAATGCCCTACACGGTGGTCCGAACGGCTTCCACATCCAAATCTGGGATGCCAAAATCGAGCGTGAATCCTTAGTGCTGAGCTATCTATCCAAAGACGGCGAAGAAGGCTATCCAGGCAACCTGAAGGTCGAAGTGGAGTTCAGCTGGTCTGAAACCAACGAACTCAGCATGGAAGTAACAGCCAAAACCGACAAAGCTACGCCGGTCAACATCACCAACCACGCCTATTTCAACCTGAACGGCGAAGGCGATATCCTCGGTCACGCCCTGCGCATCAACGCCAACCGCTACATTCCCATCCATGACGATGCCATTCCTACCGGTGAAATCCGTTTTGTCGAAGGCACCGCTTTCGATTTTCAGGAAGCCAAACCCATTGGGCGAGACATTGAAGCCGGCGGCGAACAATTGGCAGCCGGTGCAGGTTACGACCATTGCTTCGTTCTGAACAAGGAAGAATTTGACGACCTAGTGATGGCTGCAGATGCTTTTGCTCCCGAAAGCGGCATCGGTCTTCGCGTGTACACCACCATGCCCGGTGTTCAGTTCTACAGTGGAAATTACTTAGGAAGTGAAGTCCCCGGCCATAACGGACAAATGTATGAAGTGCGTCAAGCCTTTTGTCTGGAACCTGAGTTTTTCCCGGATAGCCCCAATCAGGGCGGTTTTCCCCGTGCCATCCTGTTGCCGGAAGAAACCTTCAGACACACCATGATTTTCCAGTTCTATTGAACGGAAACTTCCAATATTTTTTCTAACGAAGGCGCTCTGATTCAATTAGGGTGCCTTTGTTATATATCATAAAATCAGTTTGTTATATACAATTAGATTTTAGCACCCAATGCCCTTCTGATTTTCCGCTTAACTGTTCTTGAATTTCTTACACAATTTTTTATAGCGGTTAATTCAGTTGCATTAAGTTTGCCCACAATTTCATAATCTATTTCTTCAACCGAATAGATACTTTCGAAATTGGTTTTGTTAAATTCTGCCACCTGTGGGCCATAAACGTACGTTTCTAAAGGGAAGCCCCATCCACTTTCAGTGATGGGTTTCTTGGCCTCAAAATAGTAGCAGTTAAAATTTATTCCGGGTATATCAATACACCCATGAATTTTTTCGACATTAGCAGGAATATGATCTTTACTGGTAGGGAGTGTTGCAATTAAGGTGTTTTCCTGGTTCGCAGCTAAAACAATAAAATATTTATTTTTCTCCTTTCCGCCATTGGGAAAATAAAAGGGAGTGAAATACAAAATATTTCCAGGCGTGTACATCCTTAATCGTTAATATAGCTGAGTAACTGATTGAAGTGATTCTGTTCCACAAAGGTTTCCTTACCTTTTTCATCCAGATACCAAGTCAGATCAATTTTTTCATCAGACGAATTGGTCAGCCGGTTCTCAAATAAATCGAGCAATCCCTTACTTTTCGCGATAGTGTACCAATTGGAACTTTTCTGATGTGTCCGTTTTACTAAGTCGGTAGCAGTTAATGATCCAAAATGTTCGACAACTAAGTTGAGAATATCAATCTCATTATCGCTAAATTCATCATCAGAAAAAGCGGTAATAGGTTTAATGTAAGTAGAATCGGCTTTCTTTTCGATTGTTATGTAATCCTTTAACAAAAGCGGTTCATCAGATAAATCGATAAAAATATCCCGGGCAACAGGTCCTGCTTGCCACACTTCAAATTCCAGATTAAGAAATGGCAACTGATATTTTCTTGCAAATGTTTCTTCAAGAAGGTACAACAGCTTCAATAGTTTTGTCTTAGATAAATCAGGAATCCTTTCAGCAAGGTAAATAATTGCATTCCCAATTTTTTCAATATCGCTTCTGGAATAAGTTTTCATGCTTCAAAAATAACAAAATTAGTTCATTCAGGCCCTATAGATGTTTAAAAATCATTCCCATGCCCGTTCTTGGTTAAATTTTTAGTCACACTTCACTCCAACTTGGGTTTCTACTGGTTACGAACTGTATCTTTTCTGTAAAGACTTTTTTGATAGCAAGGCAGAAAACCCGCCGTATTCTTTGTGATGTCAAAAGGAAACAACTCAGAAATAAAAAAATAAACAAATACTCCAGGTCATGAAAAAGTCATTCTTACCCTCGTCGCTATCGCTGCTTTCGTTTTAACTGCCGCCGTTGCAGACAATATTGCCAACAATACTTCAAGTGTTGTAAGCAGAGCTCGCATCATCACCCCGATTGCGTTGGCTAATACAGATCTTCAGGCATTGGATTTTGGTGTAATTGCCCGTGGAACTTCCGGAAACTCTGTTGTACTTGTCGGTTCAGTCGCAACTCCTTCTCCCAGCGTTACCGGCGATGCTATCGTTCTGACCAGTTCAGCTCAAACTGCTGCCAAATTTACCGTTGGCGGTGAACTTGCAAAAACCTACGCCATCACGATACCAAGCCTTCCACAAACCATTACAGATGGTGCATTGCACAACTTGAGCATTACGATCTTCACTTGCTCGAATGGCGCAACAGGTGCAATTGGTACAAACGATATATTCTACGTTGGCGCATCCCTGACCGTACCTTCCACAGCCACTTCAGCTTCTTACACAGGTACTTCCAGTGTAACAGTAGCTTACAATTAAATAAACGATATTTACAGATTCAATAAGATTATATAGGTTTTCAGGTATTGGGTGGAGGCTGTCTATTAAGGCAGCCTCTTTTTTGTGCATAAACTTTAAATAAAATCCTCAAATATTTGCAAATGCACCAAAACCTAGCTTTATTTGTAGTTTAATAGACCTATTAAATAATTCTATTAATTCATGATTGATAAAATCGAATTATCCACCGAGCAAGCCATCATGGAAGCTGCCGAAGAGCTCTTTCTTGAAAACGGTTATGCCAGTACCAGCACTACTGCAATTGCGAGGAAAGCTGGATGCAATCAGGCCCTGATCCATTATTACTACCGTTCCAAGGAAAACCTCTTCGGTTTGGTTTTTCGTAAAAAAATCTCCGTATTCTTATCCTTTTTTTTGCAAGTCAGCAACGAAGACTTGCCTTTCGAGGAAAAACTGGCTAAACGGATAGGCGCCCATTTCGACATGGTTCGGGCGAACGAACGCATACCGGTGATGTTTTTCAACGAAGTGGCTACCAATGGTGAGCTCGCTAAAAAAGTGCTCGAGAATTTCTCCGATCTGCCCTTGCCCGTAATCATGCAATTGCAATCTGAACTGGATATGGAATACGCAGCCGGACGAATCTGCAAAACCATGGCGACCGACCTCGTTTTCAATATTTTCTCCATGAACATCATGGCCTTCCTCACCAAACCGTTGGTTCAGATGTTTACGCAATCTTCGGACGAAGTCATGGAACAATTGCTGGATGAGCGGAAAGTATCCAACATACAAACCATTATGAAAAGTTTAAAATCCACACCAATATGAAGCGTCTCTTTCTATTATTTATGCTGACGGCAGGGTTGGCTCAGACCCTTTCTGCTCAATATACCATTGATGCCTTGCAGGAAAAGGCCAGACAGAACTATCCGCAAATCAAGCAGTTTGATTTGATTCAAAAGTCAGCGGATTTCAATCTCTCGAATGCCTCCAGCGCCTACCTTCCGCAGGTCACCTTGTCCGGGCGCGCCACCTTGCAGTCCGATGCCATCAATATCCATCAAGGCCCAATTAATTTAAGTCAAAGCAAGGACCAATATCAGGTCGTGGCTGAAGTAAACCAGGTTCTGTGGGACGGTGGAGTCATTGCTGCCCGCAAGCAATCCGTCAAAAACAACGCAGAATTGGAAAAGCAAAAGCTGGAAGTGGACCTTTATACGCTTCGGGATCGCGTAAATCAACTCTTTTTCGGAATATTGATGCTCCATGAGCAGCAGATACAGGCGGACATCCTGCAACAGGAACTCCAGACCAATTTGGATAAAATCAAGGCTTGTCTTAAAAATGGCGTGGCCAACCAGTCGGACGTGGATGCCTTAAGCGTTGAACTCCTCAATTTGGATCAGCGTCGTACGGAACTCAAATCGGCCGAAACATCGTACAGAGGCATGCTTTCTGCCCTGACCGGTGAAAAAATGGAAGCGAATGCCCTTTTTATAAAACCGCTGAATGCGTTGCCCGATGATAAAATAACCATTAAACGCCCTGAATTGGGACTTTTTGATGCTCAACTTCATTTGCTGGACAACCAAACACAGTTGGAACAAACAGCCATCATGCCCAAATTCGGTCTGTTTCTGCAAGGCGGTTATGGTCGGCCTGGTCTGAACATGCTTGCCACCGGATTTTCGCCTTTTTACATTGGTGGTGTCCGCTTTTCATGGAACATCAGCAGTTTCTACACCCGGAGGAGCAATCTGGACAATATTCAGCTCAACAAGGAAATGGTGAATGTAGCTAAAGAAACGTTTCTGTTCAATAACAATCTGAAAATCAACCAACAAAATACTGAAGTTGAAAAGATGCGCGAATTATTGCGCACGGACGATGATATCATTCAGTTGCGAACCAATATTAAAAATGCCTGTTCGGCCAAAGTGGACAATGGGGTCAGCACCGTCACCGATCTATTAAGGGAAATCAATGCCGAAAGCATCGCCAGGCAACAAAAAGCCCAGCATGAGATTCAACTCTTACTTCAGATCCAGAACCTCAAGTACAGTACAAACAATTAAAATTCAACGATATGTTACGTAACAAACTTTTTCTGATCGTTCCGGTTTTCCTGCTTTTGGTTTCCTGTCATTCCAAAAATGGAACGTCCGACGCCTCCGGTACCTTTGAAGCGACGGAAGTCATCGTATCTGCACAGGCTACAGGTACCATCCTGAATTTCAAGGTAGAAGAAGGCCAGGATTTGAAAGCAGGTGCGAACCTCGGTTTCATCGACACCATTCAGTTGGACCTCCGCAAGAAGCAGCTTCAAGCCACCATTCAGGCTTCGCAGACGCGGAAACCCGACGTGGAAGTGCAACTGGCTGCTTTGGAGCAACAAATTGCCACGGCCCGTTCCGAAAAGCACCGTGTAGAGAATCTGGTCAAGGCCAATGCCGCCAATCAAAAGCAATTGGATGACCTGAATGCACAAATCGAGGTGCTTGCCAAGCAACTCGTGGCTACTAGAACTACCCTGGAAAGCAGTACCAGCGGTATCAACAAGGAAAGTTCAGCGTTGAAGATTCAGGTTGACCAAATCAATGACCAGTTGCGTCGCTCATACATCAGTAGCCCCATCGACGGCACGTTGCTGGTCAAATATGCTGAAACCGGAGAACTGGCCATTCAAGGCAAAACCCTGTTCAAGGTCGCTGACATGAGTCAAATGATTCTGCGTGTCTACATTACTGCCGATCAACTTTCTAAACTGAAACTCGGTCAGACGGTGGATGTCAATGCTGAACTCGGTAGCACCGACAACAAGGCGTACAAGGGAACCGTCACCTGGATTTCAGCCAAGTCTGAGTTTACACCCAAGACCATTCAAACACGCGATGAACGTGCCAATTTGGTGTATGCCGTCAAAGTGACCGTCAAGAACGACGGAATACTGAAAATCGGCATGTACGGTGGTATCCATTTCAGCAAATAAACAAACAAATGGCTGCAGTCAAAGCAGAACATATTTTCAAGAAGTACAAGAAGGTACAGGCGCTGAACGGTGTCAGTCTGGAAGTGGGTGAGGGCGAGATATTCGGCATCATTGGCCCGGACGGAGCCGGCAAGACCACGCTTTTCCGCATTCTGACCACGCTAATTCTGGCGGATGAAGGTACTGCCTTCGTCAACGGCTTCGATGCAGTGAAGCAATACCGAAACATCCGGGAATGTGTGGGCTATATGCCTGGCCGCTTTTCCCTGTACCAGGATTTGACGGTGGAAGAGAACCTGAATTTTTTCGCAACGGTTTTCCGCACCACCATCGAAGAAAATTATGAACTGATCAAGGACATCTACATACAGATCGAACCCTTCAAAAACCGAAGGGCAGGGGCTTTGTCCGGTGGCATGAAGCAGAAACTGGCCCTTTGTTGCGCACTCATCCATAAACCCACGGTGCTGTTTTTGGACGAACCCACCACGGGAGTTGATCCTGTCTCCCGAAAGGAATTCTGGAACATGCTCAAACGGCTGAAAAAGCAGGGCATCGCCATACTGGTTTCCACACCGTATATGGACGAAGCCAGCCTTTGCGACCGCATCGCGCTCATTCAGAACGGTCAATTCTTGAAAACTGACACCCCGCAAAACATTGTCAGTGAATTCGGTACGGAACTCTGGTCCGTCAGGAGCAATCAGATGTCCAAATTGTTGAAAGACCTGCGTCAATTCAAAGTGGTCGATACCTGTTTTGCCTTCGGGGATACCCATCACATCACGTTTAAAAGTGAACCTCCTATAGAGCAGGAATTGAACGACTATCTACACTCGTTAGGTCATAAATACGTGTATATAAAGCCTATAGAAGCCAATGTGGAAGACTGCTTCATGCGCCTTTCCGGTAAAACCCTGCAATCATGAGCAAGCACGATCCCATTCTGATGCCCGACGACACCGTTATTTTGGCCAAAGACCTGACCAAAATGTACGACGATTTCACGGCAGTCGATCACATCAGTTTCGATATTAGGAAAGGCGAAATCTTTGGTTTTCTGGGTGCCAACGGCGCCGGCAAGACTACGGCCATGCGCATGCTCTGCGGTCTGAGCAAATCTACTTCCGGACAGGCTTGGGTAGCCGGTTTCGACATCAACCACCAAACCGAACAAATCAAGAAGCGCATCGGCTATATGAGTCAGAAATTTTCTTTGTACGAAGATCTGCAGGTTTGGGAGAACATTCGTTTGTATGCCGGCATTTATGGCGTGCCCGATCGTGAAATCGCACCCAAGACCGATGAATTGCTGCATCGTTTAGGCTTTGAAGACGAAAAATTCACCCTGGTAAAATCTTTGCCGTTGGGATGGAAGCAAAAACTCTCCTTTTCGGTGGCCATTTTCCACGATCCAAGCATTGTCTTTTTGGATGAACCCACCGGAGGAGTGGATCCTGCAACCCGCCGTCAATTCTGGGAACTCATCTATCAGGCTGCCGACCGTGGCATCACCATTTTCGTGACTACCCACTACATGGACGAAGCCGAATATTGCGACCGCGTTTCCATCATGGTGGACGGTCGCATCGATGCTCTGGACAGTCCGGGGAATCTGAAAAAGGCATTCAGTGCCAAAAACATGGACGAAGTATTCCACCAATTGGCCAGAGGAGCCCGAAGAAAAGCCTAAAAAAGAGTAGTGTCATATGGAAAAATCGAACATACAACGAGCCAAAGAAAATTGGAAGTTCTTCATGGCATTCGTCCGGAAGGAATTCCACCATATTTTCAGAGACAAAACCAGCATATTGATTCTGCTGGTCATGCCCATACTAATGCTGGTCTTGTTCGGCTATGCTCTCAATACCGAGGTGAAAAATTCCAAGATTGCCGTATTCGATCCATCACGCGATGAAGTGACCCGCGCCATGGTGGAGAAACTGCAAATAAACAACTACTTCATACTCAATAAGGTATTGAACAGCGCATCGGAGGCTGAAAAGGCTTTCCAGAGCGGAGACGTATCCATGGTCATTGTTTTCAGCGACCATTTCTACGAAAACCTGATGCATGGCGGTTATGCACAAATCCAATTGTTGGCCGACGGGAGCGATCCAAATACGGCTTCCATCATCACCACCTACGCTACGACCATTTTGTCAAACTATCAAATGGAACTCATGAAAGCAGGCAAGATTCCCTACCTGATTACGCCTGAAATCAAGTTGCTTTACAACCCGTCCATGGTGGCGGCCTACAATTTCGTACCCGGTGTGATGGGCATGATCCTCCTGCTCATCTGCGCGATGATGACCTCCGTTTCCATCACGCGTGAAAAGGAGCGGGGCACCATGGAGGTGCTGCTTGTTTCACCGATGAAACCCTTGTATGTCATTCTTTCCAAGGCCGTTCCGTATTTTTTTCTGTCACTGGTGAATCTGGCCACCATCTTGCTTATTGCATATTTCATCATGCATGTACCTATTGCCGGCAGCTTGTTTTGGCTCTTGATCATATCTCTGGTCTATATTTTCGTTTGCCTGACGCTGGGATTGTTGATTTCAGCCATGGTAGAAACCCAAATGGCGGCTCTGATTATTTCAGCCATGGGGCTGATGATGCCTGTTATGCTAATGTCGGGCATGATGTTCCCCATTGAAAACATGCCGGCCTATATCCGGTGGATTTCCGACATCATTCCTGCTCGATGGTACATTGAAGCCATCCGGAAAATCATGATCATGGGTCTTGGTTTTTCTGCCATCATTCAGGAATTATCCATTCTGGTCGGAATGGGCATCGTGTTGATTGTCATCAGTTTGCGTAAATTTAAAATCCGTTTGGAATGATACTGAAATACTTGGTTGAAAAAGAGTTCAAACAACTCTTACGGAATCCCATCATTCCGAAGTTCATTTTTATCTTTCCCTTTTTTATGCTGCTCTTATTACCGCTGGCAGCAAATTTTGAAGTGAAGGATCTCGAAATGTGTGTGGTGGACAATAACCATTCGCCCTATTCGGAACGGTTGATCCATCAGGTTACCGCGTCGGGTTACTTTCATCTGAGCAAGATGGCAGGCACCTACAAAGAAGCGTTGGCAAGTGTAAACAAGTACGAATCGGACATTATCCTGATTATCCCTCCCAGTTTTGAACAAGACCTGATTCGGGAACAAGAAGCCAAAGTCATGATTCTCCCCAATGCGGTAAACGGTATCAAAGGTGGTTTGGGCAGTGCCTATCTGGCCAGCATCGTGGGCGATTTCAACCGGGATATCCGTGCTGAACTTATTCCTGCCGGACAAATTCCAAAATTATCTGGCATTGATGTTTCCCGCATTTTCAAATTCAATCCAAAACTCAAATACAAATACTTCATGGTGCCTGCCATTATGGTGATGCTGTTGGCCTTGATTACAGGTTTCTTACCCGCTTTTAATATTGTGGCTGAAAAAGAAGCTGGAACCATCGAACAGCTGAATGTGACGCCTGCCAGCAAGTTCAATTTGATCATTGCCAAGCTGATTCCCTTCTGGACCATCGGTTTTATCGTGTTAAACATCTGTTTCGGTGTGGCATGGCTTTTTTATGGCATGCTTCCGGTTGGCAGTGTTTTGACCATCTATCTGTTCGCACTGGTCTTTGTACTGGCTTTCTCCGGTTTGGGCCTAGTTATTTCGAACTATGCCAATACCGTACAGCAAGCGGTTTTCATCATTTTTTTCTGCATCATCACCTTCATTTTTATGAGTGGCATGTACACGCCTGTGGACAATATGCCGCAATGGGCGCAGTACATCAGCGACATTAGCCCGCTTAAATATTACATTCAGGTGATGCGGTTGGTTTATTTAAAAGGGAGTACCACAGCGGAATTGGTTAAGCCGATGCTGGCTTTGTTAAGCTTTGCACTGGTCTTTAATGCTTGGGCTGTATTGAGTTATCGCAAAAGCAATTAATAAGAAGTTTAAATAGGAAGTAAATTACTCCCTATTTAAACTTCTTGCAAAAAGGGCAGCTGAAATCAGATTTCAGTCGCCCTTCCTTATCATTGGAGTGATGTATTATTTATCAAAGTTATCACCTCCGCCACCTCCTCCGCCATAGCCACCGCCACGACGCATACCACCGCCTCCGCGGAACATGTCACCAGCTGCTGCACCACCGCCAAAACGGGCGATTCTGTAGGTAAAGCTCACCAGGAAGTAGGAGGTTAAAATGTTGGAACGACTCAGGGTTCTGGAGTTGTCGCCGATGCTTTCCGTGACATTCAACTTTTGGCGCAGAATATCATTCAAACGCAGCGAAATGGTGCCCAGTTTCTTGAAGACCGATTTGTCGATAGAGGCGTTCCATACCCATTCATCCTTGCTGTATGCGGAGTAGCCTTCGCGTTTGTTGTAGGTCATGTCGTTCGAAATGGTCCAACTGTAGGGTAAGCGGAGGTTTAAGTTTCCAGAGAAACCATAATCCCAGGTTTGCTGATCAATAGCTGTCAAGCTGTTGTGGGTCGTATTGTAGTTCACCGATCCGCGCAGTCCGAGTTCGACCATGTCTGTGGTGAAGGTCAGGTTGATCTTTTCGTTAAAGCCCTTGGAGACCGTATTGCTGAGTTTGCCCAACACCAAATTGTCGTTTGCATCGTGAACGAGCGAGTCCGGGAGCAAATCGGAATATCCAAACCGTTGATTGTATCCTAGCGAAGTTTGGGTACTGAATTGCAAACGTTTTTGAATGATGGGCGCATTGAACATGATGTTTGCATTGGCTGAGAACGGTGCATCTACGGCATTGACGGTCTGGTTGTACTTTTTTCTTATTTCATTGTTGATGGTGTTGTCCACCAAGGCATCCTTGGTATAGGAGCCGCGCAGTCCGACACTTAATGAAGACAAATGTTCCTGGTTGAAGCTGGAATACATTAAATTCATGTTATGTGTAAAAGAAGGTTTCAGTGAAAGATTGCCTTCGGTCACATACATCGGATTGTTGGTCTTGAACGGTTGCATTTGGTCGATGGAAGGTTGTTCGGTGCGTCCCCGATATTCCAGTCGGGCAAATTGTTTCCGGCCGAAATTGTAGCGAAATTGCCCAGAAGGAGCGAAGTTAAGCACTTCGTTCGGTTTGTCCACTGTAATCGAATTCAGGTAATTGGTCGTGCTGTAGGTTTGGGAAGGTTCAGCCTTGATGCCAATCATGTAATTGTAGGTGGCAGCCTGATGCCGATAGTTTAGTTCAAGGGTTTCTCGGTAAAAATTCCGGTTGTATTTATTGCTATAGGTGGAATCGATATCCGTAAATCGTCCGTCATTGTTCAAGTCATTGTATAGGAACTTGTCTGAATTAGTAGAGTTGGTCGAGAACGCACCGGCAATTTCCAAGAAGTTGCGCAAGTCCCAGAGGGGTTCAACAAACGATGCCCGAACATCGAAACTGTAGGTGTTCGAATTGTTTTCGGTACGCTGGTTGATGATCGTATCGCTCGCAAAAGTTTTCTTCTCCGTTTCGTTGTGTCCATCACTGGTTGAATTGCTCAGACTACCTCCGGCATTGACTGTAAAAGTCCGGCCTTTTTTGACAGCAGATTTCCGATTGTAGATAAAGCGCAAACCACCGTCCAGCGTGTTAGAATAGTTGGTGCTTTTTGATTCCCCCCAACTGATGGAGTCGCCGTCCGTGAAGTTGATGTTCTTGCTTTTGGAATTCGAGTTGCCGGTAGTATAACCCATCGTGGGTTGGACAATCAAGGTGGTCAGGGTATCAATGTTCCATTCCATTTCCAGACGAAGGTTGGCTTGGTTGTTTTCCTGAACCGAATTGGACTCGCTGTTGGTCGAAAGCGTCTTACCCTTAAGGTAATCTTCGCGTTGTGAGGAAGATTCGGCTGTATTGGTCAAATGGGTATAGGAACCGTCACCACCTATTTTCAGCGTTTTGGACAATTCCGTGTTGTTGTTCACACCGATGTTTTGTGTCTCGATCATACCGCTTCCTCCCCCGGAAATTCCACCACGACCCCTGCCGCTGCGCATTCTGTTCACATTGTTGGCGCCACCGGTCAATGTGGTATTGGATTCACCTTGCATCAACGTTAGGAAGGTGTTTGTATCGTAACGCAAACCGCCGTCTTTATCGGCTCCGGCACCCGCTGCAACATTCCCGAAAACACCTTTTTTTCGGTTCTGCTTGATGGTCAGATTGATGATGCGTTCCGTATTGTCGTCTTCAAAACCGGTCAACCGTGACATCTCCGATTTCTGATCGATGACCTGTACTTTGTCCACCATATCCACTGTAAAGTTCTTTGTTGCCATAGTCACGTCACCTTCAAAGAATTTCTTACCGTCCACCCGAACATTCTTGACGACTTCACCATTTACAGTGATAGCACCTGCCGCATCAACAGCAACACCTGGCAATTTCTTCAGAAGGTCTTCCACAACAGCGTTGTCTGCCAGTTTGAAAGCTGCCGGATTGTATTCGATGGTGTCTCCACGAACCTGCATCTGAGCGGCCATGCCACTTACAACTACTTCTTTCAGGTTTCTTTGAGATTCTGCTATGTAAATGGGTTTCAGCAATACATTTTTATCCAATATTGTAAAGTTCCTAGTTGCATTCAAATAACCCAGATAACGGACTTCTATGATGTAATTTCCGTTTTTGATACGGCTCAGGGAGAATTCTCCCTTCAGGTCTGTGAAGCAACCCTGTATGAGGCTGGAATCTTTTGCATTAAGCAACCGGATTGTTGCGGACTCGATAGCGCCTTCGTCTTTTTTATCCAACACTTTTCCTTGAACGGACTTTTGAGCGAATGCACTGATGCTGAATAGTGTCAACAATAAGAGCGTAATCGTTTTTTTCATAACTTTATGAGTGAATGGTATACTTTTTGTGCTATTAACGTTGGTTTGATGGGCAGACCCCCGTATGGTTTAATATCCATCGGTCAAAATTGAAATTTATTCGGTGAATGACGGTTTTACTGGTTTTTGAGTTGCCATACAATTCCCTTATCTTTGCAAAGGTTTACTTTTTTTACCGAATGAAACTAATTAATATGCCTTTTGGGTATTTTTTACCGGTAAACCGTATATAATAGGCGTATATTACTGAACGCATCTGACAGCCATTCAATCTCCATAGCAAATGAAAACAAATTACGAAATCCGTTACGCTTCGCATCCGGCCGATGCCAAAGGTTACGACACGGCTAGACTCCGCAAGGAAATGCTTATTGAAACCCTTTTTACCGCCAACGAAGTAAACATGGTCTACACCATGTACGATCGCATGGTGGTGGGTGGAGCCCTGCCTATCGGTGAAAGCCTGCAACTTGAAGCCATCGATCCGCTGAAGGCACCCAGTTTCCTGCATCGTCGTGAATTGGGCATCTTTAACGTCGGTCTTGGTGAAGGTATCGTAAAAGTGGGTGACCAGACGTACGAACTGAATTATAAGGAAGCCTTATATATAGGTGCAGGCGATCGTGAAATTTATTTCGAAAGCAAGGATGCAAGCAAACCAGCCAAATTCTATTTCAACTCTTTGGTTGCGCATCAATCGTATCCCGACAAAAAAATAACCAAAGCCGATGCTATTTGCGTGGAACTGGGTGCCATGGAAGGCGCCAATCATCGTTTCGTCAACAAAATGATTGTCAATCAGGTGCTTCCAACCTGCCAATTGCAAATGGGTATGACCGAACTGGCTCCGGGCAGCGTCTGGAACACGATGCCGGCGCACATTCACAGCCGCCGTATGGAAGCCTATTTCTATTTTGAAGTACCTGAAGAAAACGCCGTTTGCCATTTCATTGGTGAACCGACCGAAAGTCGTCACATCTGGATGAAGGGTGATCAAGCTGTATTCTCTCCCGAATGGTCCATCCATTCCGCCGCTGCCACTTCCAACTATACCTTCATTTGGGGCATGGGTGGCGAAAACCTCGACTACGGCGACCAGGACTTCTTCAAACACACCGAATTACGTTAACTTTAACACATAACACAATGAGTACATTTTCCCTGAAAGGCAAAGTCGCCTTAATCACTGGTGCCTCTTACGGTATCGGCATGGCAATTGCTAAAGCGTATGCAGAAGCCGGTGCCACCATCGTTTTCAATGACATCAAAGCTGAACTGATCGAAAAAGGTTTGGAAGAATATAAAAGCTGTGGCATCAAAGCCCATGGCTATGTTTGCGACGTCACCAACGAAGACCAAGTGAACGCCATGGTTGCACAAATTGCCGAAGAAGTCGGTACAATCGACATTCTGGTAAACAATGCCGGTATCATCAAGCGTATTCCCGCCGTGGATATGACGGCTGCGGAATTCCGTCAGGTTATCGACATCGACCTGAACGGTCCATTTATCGTTTCCAAAGCTGTTGCACCTGCCATGATCGAAAAGAGAGCCGGAAAAATCATCAACATTTGCTCCATGATGAGTGAACTCGGTCGCGAAACAGTTGCTGCGTACGCTTCAGCCAAGGGTGGTCTTAAAATGCTGACCAAGAACCTAGCTTCCGAATGGGGCGAATTCAACATTCAGGTAAACGGCCTCGGCCCAGGTTACATTGCTACGCCTCAAACCGCGCCGTTGCGCACACCGGGTCATCCGTTCAATGATTTCATCATTGCCAAGACGCCGGCTGCCCGTTGGGGAACGCCCGAAGATTTGACAGGGCCTGCCGTGTTCTTGGCCTCGGGTGCTTCTGACTTTGTAAACGGTCACATATTATACGTTGACGGAGGCATTCTTGCCTATATAGGAAAACAGCCCAAATGAAAAAGTATCTGCTATTAGTAGTTTGCGCACTGTTGCTGTGGTCCTGCAACAGAAAGGTGGAGGTTTCGATCTTCAACAATTCCGATGTGGATCGCGTCAATGAAACTGTGGAGCTTTGTCTGTGCGAACTTCACGGTTTTGATGCCAAAAAACTGGTTGTGCTCGATGCCGAAGGAAAGCAAATTCCTTCACAGATTCTGTACAGAGGCACCGATAAGCCGCAGACCTTGATTTTTCAGGTGACGTTGTCTGCAGGCAAACAGGAGGTCTTTACTTTAAAAGAAGGCACTCCCGAAACCTTTGCAACTAAAACCTACGCCCATTTCGTGCCGAAACGCAAGGACGATTTTTCCTGGGAAAACGACCGCATTGCCTTCCGAATGTACGGTCCGAAACTGGCTCCCGAAAACCCGAGCAACGGTGCCGATGTCTGGTACAAACGGACAGAAGCGCTGATTACGGACAAGTGGTACAAGGACGACCTGTCCGGCAAACAATCCTACCATGAAGATCATGGTGAAGGACTGGACTGCTACAAGGTGGCCCATACGTTGGGTGCAGGCAGTATTTGCCCCTATTCCAACGATTCCCTATGGGTCGGCCGCTATTTCGACCGCTATCAGATTCTTGATAACGGACCCCTCCGTTCTTCCTTCGTGCTTTTCTATGATCATATAGCGTATCAGGGAAAAACATTGAAGGCTGAATTCGTGGTTAGTCTGGATGCAGGTTCCAATCTGAACGAAGTTCGGGTGCGCTATACCGGTGATACCACCCAGATGCGTCTGGCAGCAGGTATTTACCTGCACGATTCCATACAAAGCCTGAACGTAAACCAGAACAATGAGACCATCGGCTACGCCGAAAACTTGATGTCTGAAGGCGAAAAACCTGTTCCTGCCGGACGTGGTTATGCAGGAGTCGTATTCCCGGGAAGCTGGAATGAATCAAAGCGGATTTCCGGCCATCAGGTCGGTATCGTCAACTATAAGATAGGAGAGGAGTTCCAGTATTATTTCGGCGCTGGTTGGAATAAACAGGACTTTGCCACAGATATGGATTGGTTCAATTATTTGAACAACAAAAAAGCAGCCTTGCTACAACCTTTGAAAATAAAGATTCTGATATAGGAGTCTTCATTTTTTAAATTTTTAACCCGGAATTGCCTCCTGCGATTCCGGGTTACTGATTTTATGTTGTACAACATATGCTCCAGAAGACGTTACTTAGAAATAAGGGTTAATTTTACACCAATTATTCAAAAAACCTTCCTAAAACCTTTTACATTATGAAGAAACTTTTGGTATTGGCTTCATTAGCAATTACTTTGATGATGGCAAGCTGTTCAAAATCCGACGTGACCCTTTCCGGTCTGAACCGCAAAGATTTTAAAACGGAGATCGACGGAAAGAAAAACGACTTGTACATCCTGAAAAACAAAAATGGAATGGAAGTTTGCATGACCAACTTCGGCGCACGCATCGTTTCCATCTGGGTTCCCGACAAAAACGGCAAATTTGGTGACGTTGTCCTTGGTTTCGACTCCATCGGCGGGTATCAGAACAACAAATCCGACTTCGGTGCTTTCATCGGTCGTTACGGCAACCGCATCGCCTTTGGCAAATTTACCCTGGACGGTAAGGAATTCCAACTTTCAACGAATAATTTCGGTCACAGCCTGCACGGTGGTGTCAAAGGTTTCCAATACCGCATGTTTGACATCAAGCAATTGAGTGACACTGCCCTGGAAGTTTCCTACGTTTCTGCAGACGGTGAAATGGGCTTCCCCGGAACATTGACTTCCAAAGCCGTTTATACATTGACTTCAGACAATGCCATTGACATCAGCTACGAAGCCACTACGGACAAACCCACCATTGTGAACCTCACCAACCATTCTTATTTTAACTTGACCGGCGATGCTAAAAAGGACGTTTTGGGCCACGTGATGTGCATTGATGCAGATGGTTTCACACCTGTTGACACCACCTTCATGACCACGGGTGAAATTACCCCAGTATGCTGCACGCCTATGGATTTCCGCAAACCCACCAAGATTGGTGAACGCATCAACAATTTCGATTTCGTTCAACTGAAAAACGGCAACGGATACGACCACAACTGGGTCCTCAATACCAAAGGCAACGACAATGTTCCTGCTTGTTTCGTTGTTGAACCCGAAAGCGGTCGCACTCTCACCGTTTACACCAACGAACCGGGTGTACAGGTTTACACAGGCAACTTCCTGGATGGTAAAGTGACCGGCAAAAAAGGCATTGTGTACAACCAACGCGTTGGCCTTTGCCTCGAAACACAACATTATCCCGACAGCCCCAACAAACCTCAGTGGCCCTCCGTCGTAGTTCGTCCCGGACAAACCTACACCAGCCATTGCATCTACAAATTCGGTATCATGGATACCACGCAATGCAAGAATGCTTGCTGCAACAAATGCGAAAGCATGACTCCTGCCCAGAAAGACAGTTGCAAGAAAGCCAACCCCGACTGCTGCAAGGAAAAAGCTGCCAGTTGTAAAGAAGGTGCTGACAAAAAATGCCCTGCTAAAAAATGAGTGCCAGTTTCTACAGTGAACAATCCCGATTTCTAGTCGCTGTCGATTGCATCATCTTTGGTTTCTCCGAAGGAGAGCTGAATTTGCTGCTCCTGAAGCGTAGCATGGAACCTGCCCTTGGTTGCTGGTCTTTACCCGGAGGTTTTGTCAAGGAACAAGAGAGTGCTGAAGAAGCCGCTACGCGCGTATTGTCCTTACTTACCGGACTCGATCAGCTGTATATGGAGCAACTGAGGATTTTCACTGAAGAACAACGCGATCCCGGAGAACGGGTGCTGTCCATTGCCTACTACGCCCTTGTGAACGTAGAAGATTATGATAGAGACCTTGTTCTGCAACATAATGCTTACTGGCGGAACATCAATGACCTGCCCGAATTGATCTTCGATCACGACGACATGGTCCGTTCCGCCCTCAAGCGTCTACGACGCAAAGCTTCGACCGAACCGGTGGGCTTCAACCTCTTGCCCGAGAAATTTACCGTTCCGCAACTTCAGGCTTTGTACGAAGCCATCTACGGAAGAAGCATCGACAAACGGAATTTCCGGAAAAAGATTCAGACCATGGATTTCCTGGAGAAATCGGAGGAAAAGGACAAGAGCAGCTCCAAGCGTGGTGCTTTCCTTTACACCTTCAATCAGGAACTGTACGAAAAAGCCATCAATCAAGGTTTTTCATTTACACTTTAAATTGTAAAGATTCAACCGAATGGTTTTTTGTTCCTTTTTTATAAAGTGTACCATTTACAATTAATATTCAATACATGGATTTAGCAGCTCTTAAAAAAGTAGTGTTCGATGCCAATATCGAATTGGTCAAACACGGACTTGTCATCTTCACTTGGGGCAACGTCAGTGCCATCGACCGTGAAAAAGGCATTGTCGTGATCAAACCTTCAGGTGTCTCCTACGATGAAATGAAAGCCGAACAGATGGTGGTCATCGATATGGACGGCAAAGTGTTGGAAGGCACTCTGAAACCTTCTTCCGACACCGCCACACATCTGGAACTCTACAAAGCATTTCCGGAAATTGGAGGGGTGGTTCACACGCATTCTACCTATGCAACTGCCTGGGCTCAGGCCGGTTGCGACATCCCCAACATTGGAACCACACATGCCGACTATTTCAGTCAGGAAATTCCCTGCACCCGCTCCATGACGGAAGCAGAAATGGCTGAATACGAAAAAGAAACCGGTACGGTCATCATCGAACGTTTCGAAGGGATGAATCCAAACCACGTACCTGCCGTACTGGTGAAGAACCATGGTCCTTTCTCTTGGGGCAAAGATGCCCACGATGCCGTTCACAACGCCGTTGTCATGGAACAAGTGGCCAAAATGGCTTACATCGCTTTTGGTGTAAATCCCAAACTGACCATGAATCCATTGCTCATCAAAAAACATTTCTTCCGTAAACATGGCCCAGACGCCTATTACGGTCAAGGTTAATCCAATAAATTTTTAATCACTTAATACTTACAACTATGAATTTCAAAGATTTAGAAGTTTGGTTTGTCACTGGTGCCCAGCTGTTGTACGGAGGCGATGCCGTCGTTCACGTGGATGCTCATTCCAATGAAATGGTCAAGGGTCTGAATGATTCAGGAAACTTGCCCGTCAAGGTCGTTTATAAAGGTACTGCCAACTCTTCTGCTGAAGTATCCGAAATCATGCGTTCTGCCAACGGCGATACCAAATGCATCGGTATCATCACTTGGATGCACACTTTTTCTCCCGCCAAAATGTGGATTCACGGTTTGATGGATTTCAAGAAACCCTTGCTCCACCTTCATACCCAGTACAACGAAACCATTCCTTGGAATGAAATCGACATGGACTTTATGAACCTTAACCAAAGTGCTCATGGTGACCGTGAATTCGGTTTCATCACCAGCCGTCTGCGCAAACCCCGCAAAGTGGTTGTTGGCTACTGGAAAGACAAATCCACCCACGAAAAAATCGCTATTTGGATGCGCGTTTGCGCTGCTTGCGAAGATGCTCAGAACATGCGCATCATCCGTTTCGGTGACAACATGAACAATGTTGCAGTAACCGACGGCGACAAGGTAGAAGCTGAAATCCGCTTGGGTTACCACGTGGACAATGCACCTATTGCCAAACTCGTTCCTTTTGTAAACGGAGTGACCGAAGCTGAAATCGATGCATTGGTTGCTGAATACGAAAAACTGTACGACTTTGCTGCCAATGCTGCCAAAGGTGGTAAAGATCACCAGGTTGTACGTGGTGCCGCTGCTCAGGAAATAGGCCTGCGTCGTTTCCTCGAAGCAAAGGGTGCCAAAGCATTCACCACCAGCTTCGACGAACTGGAAGGCATGACCCAGCTGATGGGCTTTGCTTCTCAGCGTCTGATGGCCGAAGGTTACGGTTTCGGTGCCGAAGGCGACTGGAAAACCGCTGCCATCTGCCGCACCATGTGGGTGATGGCTCAAGGCTTGCCAGGTGGCTGTTCTTTCTTGGAAGATTACACACTGAACTTTGACGGTGCCAAGAGCTCCATTCTTCAGGCTCACATGCTTGAAATCAGCCCTGAAATCGCTGCTAAGAAACCTCGCGTGGAAGTTCATTTCCTCGGCATCGGTGACGCTGGTACCTGCGCTCGTCTGGTATTTCAATCCCACGATGGCGAAGGTATCGCTTGCACCATTGTGGACATGGGTAACCGTTTCCGCATGATTTGCAGCGACGTTGAAGTGATCAAACCCAAAGACCTGCCCAAACTGCCCGTCGCTTGCGCACTCTGGATTCCGATGCCCAACTTTGAAGTGGGTGCCGGTGCTTGGATTACTGCCGGTGGAACGCACCACTCCAGTTTCTCCTTTGCATTGACCAAAGAATACATGGAAGATTATGCTGAAATCGCCGACATCGAATTGTTGCTCATCGACAAGGATACCAACATGCGCGGTTTCAAACAGGATATCCGCAACAACGAAGTATATTACATGTTAAATAAAGCCCTACGCTAGACTATGAGCAAATATGTAATCGGATTGGATTACGGTACCGACTCAGCCCGCGCCTACATTGTAGACGCGGCAACGGGTGCCGAACAGGGAACCGCTGTTAAACAGTATCCCCGCTGGGCCAAAGGCTTGTATTGCCAGCCCACTGCCAACCAGTATCGCCAACACCCCTCAGATTATGTGGAGTGTTTGGAAGGTGCTGTGAAAGAAGCACTTGCAAAGTGTGATCCTTCTGTAGCCGCCAACGTGGTCGGTCTGTCATTCGACACGACCGGTTCCACACCGGTGTTCACGGACAAAGCAGGCACTCCGCTGGCTTTGCTGCCCGAATTCGCAGAAAACCCCAACGCCATGTTCGTGTTGTGGAAGGACCATACCGCCATCAAGGAAGCCGCTGAAATTAACGAACTCTGCGCTAAATGGGATATTGACTACACTTCGTACGAAGGTGGCATTTATTCTTCCGAATGGTTCTGGGCCAAGGTGCTCCATGTACTTCGTGTAGATGCTAAGGTTCGTTACGCTGCCTATTCCGTAGTGGAACATTGCGATTGGCTGCCCGCTTTGCTTTGCGGCGACACCACGCCCGAAAACGTGAAACGCAGCCGTTGTGCCGCTGGTCATAAAGCCATGTGGTTGGAAAAATGGGATGGCTTACCCTCCGAAGCATTCCTGACTAAATTGGATCCGTTGTTGGCAGGTTACCGTGAACGTTTGTATCGCGACACTTTTGCCAGTGACACTAAAATCGGTTACCTGACCGAAGAATGGGCCAAACGCCTTGGATTGACCACCAAGGTGGCAGTTGGCGTCGGTGCTTTCGACTGTCACATGGGTGCTGTCGGCGCTGAAGCTACTCCCAATACCTTGGTTCGCGTTATCGGTACCTCCACTTGCGACATCCTGCTTTCTTCCTACGATGAAATCGGGCACAAACTGGTAAGAGGTATTTGCGGTCAGGTTGATGGTTCTGTTGTTCCCGGTTTGATTGGTCTGGAAGCTGGTCAGTCCGCTTTCGGCGACGTCTATGCCTGGTTCAAGCGCATCATGGCATGGCCTATTGAAGAACTCATCGGCAAATCCTCCCTCCTCGACGAAGCGACCAAGCAGAAGCTTATTGAAGAAGCCATGGACCAGATCATTCCGGTGTTGTCTGAACAGGCTGCAGCCATCGATCCGAAGGAAAGCATGGTCATCGCCACCGACTGGATGAATGGTCGTCGTACGCCTGATGCCAGCCAACTGGTAAAAGGCAGCATCACGGGTCTGACACTTGGTACTACGGCACCTATGATGTTCCGCGCTTTGGTGGAAGCCACAGCGTTCGGTTCCAAAGCAATCACAGACCGCTTTAAGGATGAAAAAGTGAACATTGAAAGCGTTATCGGCATCGGTGGTATTTCCCTGAAATCCCCGTTTGTGATGCAGACCATGGCCGATGTATTGAATATGCCCATCAAGGTTGCCAAGAGCGATCAGGCTTGTGCTTTCGGTGCTGCCATGTTCGCCGCTGTCGTAGCTGGTGTCTACGAAAAAGTGGAAGATGCTCAAAAGGCTATGGGTCAAGGCTTTGCCAATGAATACCTGCCGAATCCAGCAACTGTCAAGATGTATGCTGAACTCTACAAAGAGTATCAGAAACTTGGACAAATCACGGAAGAAACATTTTACAGCAGTCTGTAAGCAAAATCATTCCTACTAAAAAGAGTGGCTGAATTCTATTGGATTCAGCCACTTTCCTTTTTGAAAATCGACTACGGTAAAACGCTCAATAAATGAAAGGGGGAATTTAAAATCGTTGCGTAAGGCTTAAGTATACACTTGCCGAATTACCGGTTGGTTTTGGTTCAAACGTTTCTTCAAAATCTACTGAGAGCATGAGCTTTTTTGCAATCCGCCAGGAAAGACTGCATTCAGCAATGTTTTGCAACAGGGTGGAAGTAGAGTTGGTATAGTCGTAATTGACCAGACTGTATTTCAGTTCGCCGTAAAGTTTTCCGTCCAACAAGTCTCTGGACAAAGATGCACCGTACACCATACCATTCAGATAACTCGATTTTAGATAGGTCACATCCAAGGTTGCGTATGCATCGATCCAGGGCACCTGTGAATAGGATAGGAATGTATTTGCATTCACGGCAGGCGTCTTATCAGATTTCATGTACCGGTAACCAGCATTTCCACCCCAAACCACTTTTTTGAACGGACGATAGTTGAAGTTGAATCGGTATCCTTGCCTGGTCTCACGGTCTATGGTGCTATCTCTTCGATTTTTAAAGGTCTCGTAATAGGTGATATTTTTTCTGGCGTCGTACGACAAGGAAAGGGACAAATTATCAACCGGTTTGTAGCGAAGGGACAAATACGTACTGGTGAGGTCAAAGGTCGTTGTCGGTTGTAAATTGACTAATGTGTAGAAATCAACTTCAGCAGAGGCAAAAAGACTCAGGTTTCTGAGCAAGGTGTTGCTGTGCTGCAAATAGGCAAAACGCCTGTCGGTTTTGAAGTTGTTCATCTGATTGAAAACAGCCAGCGAAGTTTGCATGCTCCCCAACTTCGTTTGTAGGTTCTGACTCACAAAAGCACCAAATTGAAGGAGGTTTGGGTTAAAGCCGTACGTGTATGTATCGGGTCTTGAACCGCCTAAAATGCCGTAAGTAAAGTTCTTATGCGAATATTCGTATTGCAAACCGTCCACTGCACCGATATTCGCCATATTCAGGTTGATCTTACGCCCAAGTGTAAACGAGGAATTTTTTCCGGCGCGGTAATTTACAGCCAGACTATAGACTTTCAACGCATCGGCGATACTAATCGAATCACCCAACCGGTGTGAAAACGACAGGTAGGTTTCAGCAGAAAAGGCCGAACTGTCAATGTTCTGGGCATTGATGGACAAGTTGTAGCGAAAACGCTGGATGGATGTTGAATCCAATATATTGGAATAGGAGGTCACTGAAATCCTTCCATCAAAACGGGGCTGGGGTTTTGTATTCTTCTTACCCTGAAGTACTGAATGGATGGCATCCGAATTGACTGGCTTGGATTCCTCCAACTCTTTGGCTGTCTGATGAGTAAGTGCCAATTCTTCAGTGGCTGGAACGTTTGCTACAATAAAAGCCGTTTCATCAATTTTCAGGTTGCTCAAAGGCAAACACAGGCAAGATGTAGAGGACAGACTTTTAACCAATAGAACGGGAACGTCCCATCCCTTAATTTCGGAATATAACGTATCTCCGATTTGAATTCCTTCCGTATGGTCAAAACTCACATAAACGTTTTGCGAACTGCGAAACGTGATGGATCCCTTGATCTGTTTCAGATTTTTCTGACCGAAGGCAATGGTGGACAGACATATAAGAAGGAGGAGTGTCAGTTTTCTCATTGGCCTTCTTTTATCCGGCTCTGCCTTGTGGATGACATGAAATGCAACTGGAACTATTGTATGAATAACCACCGACTCCCCGATGCTTGGAGTCCATCGATGTTTTACTGTGCGCATGGCAATTCAAGCAAGTGAAGGTGCCGTAGTTTGCAGCATTGGTATGGCAGTCGGTACATGCATTCCATTTACCTTTGTGTTTTCCGCTGTAGATGGGGAAATACTTACTGTCGTGATCAAACGAAGCACCCTTCCAGGATGTGATGCTGTGACAAGTCTGACATTCTTTCGAAAAACCTGAACTTGAATGTTTCGGATTCGTAGTGGCATTATAGTCGGATAGGTGGCAGGAAACACATTCCTTAGATAATCCGGTGTAGGCTCCACTGGTAGTATGACACTGAATGCAATCAATTTGATGTCCACCTTTTAATGGGAAAAATCCATGTTCAAAACCTTGACTCGCACCGTTCCATTGTTTGCCAACCATATTGTGGCAACGATTGCAATCCGGCCCGAAACCTGCCGCCTGATGGTTGGGATTGGTCGTAGCCAGGTATTTGTCACGGTGACAACTGTAGCATTCGGTGCTGATCACATCATACCGTTGATGCGAAGCAGAAACGTGGCATCGCTGGCAGTCGGCAGTCGCGTGAGCACCAACCAACGGGAAACCACTTTGGTGATGAATTTCCTTTATTTTCGAATTCTTGACCAACCAGGACTCAGGAGTGTGACAGCGTGCGCAATCGGTACCAACTGTTTGCTGGTGAATATCTTTATGGCATTCAGCACATTCTGTCGGCGCATCCGAAAAAACAAGCGTAGGATGGCATTCACGGCAACCAACCGTTTTGTGTTGCCCAACCAATGGGAATTTTGTAGAGTTATGATTAAAGTTTTCCGGTTTTACATCATTCCAATTTTCAGTCGTGTGACAATCACTGCACTTCATCTTAAAAGTTTTGCCATGCGGTGACTGCATGGCAAAACTGCCAAGAGCCAGAAACAGTGCGGTAATGAATATTGCGAATCGATGCATCGGTTGAAATATAAAAACACAATAGATTCTGCAAATTTAAGGATTTTAATCGGAACTACCCCTTGGGTGACAACTTAAACAATTACTACTGTTGTAAACATTCGCGAGTATTATCGATGGCACCTTGAGCATTCGATGTCGTTGAATTTATATTCGACATACGTACCCTTAGAAGTTGTAATTAATTTGTGACATTCGGCACACGCCACATTTAAATGCGCTCCTTCCAGTTTAAACCGAGATGAATTGTGGTTGAATTTTGAATCTTTCCAACTACTAGTCTTGTGGCATCGCGAACAATCCGTTTTACCATCCACCTCAAACTGACCGGCATGTTGGTCCTTGTGACAGGAATTACATTCCGTGGAAAGTCCCGAAAACTTCTGAACCCTAACCCCTTGAGCATTTTTTTTGTAATGACAATCACTGCAGCCAAGTTCAGCGTGTTTGCCATCCAACTTGAAATTCGTTCGGTTGTGATCAAACGTAATCTTTTTCCAATTTGCTTCGTTGTGACAATCCAAGCAATTCGCATGAGCGTAGTATTTTTCCGAGATGAAGCCCTGATGCTCGTTTTTGTGGCAGTCCACGCACTTCTTTCCAATGTTGCGGAAATGCCAACTGCCATCCTTGTGATGGCAAGAAATGCAAGGAGTGGCTTCGTGTGAACCCGAAAGCTTGAACTGAGAAGCATTGTGTCTTTCCAGCGTAAAAGTGGACGGAATGAAACCGTCGTTATTGTGGCATTCTGCACAGTCCGGAGATTTTCCGTTCACTGCAAACTCCCCTTTATGAATTTCATCCTTGTGACAGTCTGAGCATTTACCGTGTTTAATCGGTTTGGTCATGTTGCCTGATGTATGACATTTTTTGCATTCCAGCAAACGGTGCTGACCTAAGAGTGGGAAATCAGTCTTGTCATGGTCGAAGGCGTTGCCCGTCTTTATTACTTTGAATGATGTTTCCTGATGGCATTTCTTGCAGTCCTGACCAAACTTATTTTCGTGCACATCCTTGTGACAAGCATTGCAGTTGGCATATTTCAAATTTCTGAAACCCTGTCTGGTAATTCCATTCACTACTTCCACCTTGTGGCATTGCTTACATTCCAACGTTTTATGTTTACCGAGCAGGGGGAAATGGGTCTTGCTGTGGTCAAACGCTTTCGGATTCTTGAAACTGTCAAAACTGTGGCATTCTGAACAATTGGAGGACATTTTGCCTTGATGGTAATCCTCATGACACGTCAGGCAGGTTTTGTTCAAACCCAAATACGTTGACTTTTTCTTTTTCAGTTTGGGGTCCGAAATGTGTTCGGGATTGTGGCATTTCTGGCAGTCCAACGTGGCATGGACCCCCATTTTTTCAAAACCCGTTTTACGATGATCAAACGTTTTTTTGTTGAAATCAATCAGGCGGAATTTCCGACCATGGTGTTCGTTGTGGCAGGAGTAGCAATTCTTGCCCATTACATCGACAGAACCGTGATATCCCTTTCGGACTGCCTGATTGCTGCGAATTTCCGGATGACAGGCCAGGCAATTGTCATTAGTCACTTTATTGCCGACGGAATGGCATTTTGTACAGTTGCTGACTCCTTCCAGATAGGCGTGCGCATTGCTCAGGTCACCCGGAGAAATCTGGGCTGACACAGCGAATACGCTTAGCAGAAATGCCGCAAGGAGGGCAATGTGTTTATTCATTCAGTTCTTTAGAATTGTTTCGCCGCGTTTGGTGGAAAAATTGATCCCTACCTTTTTCAAAAAGTCGATGGGGAGCTCGCCTCCTGCAAATATAAATACTAAATCGTTTTCCAACTCATGAATTTCATCCGATTCGTCCATTTTATAGCGAACCCGATAGTCCTCGATGGAAAGGAGATTGGAATTGAACAAGACAGGTATTAGTCCGGACTTGATGGCTTCACTGATCTTGCGGGCATTGCCTGCCTTGATGCGGTTAAAAGCTTCACCACGATAGGAAAGGATCACTTCGTTTTTGTCAGCCAACAATAAGGCAGATTCTATGGCCGAATCACCTCCACCAACCACCATGATGCGCTTACCGGCAATGTCTTCGGGTTCCAGCAGACGGTAGGCCACTTTTTCACTTTCTTCACCCGATACGTTGAGTTTACGAGGTGAACCTCTGCGTCCAATAGCCAGAAGTACAGAACGGCTAGAATAAACCTCACCATTTAGGGTTTTCACATGAAAAGCACCGTCTATAGACTCAATGGCATTGACCTTGGTGTTTTCCTGTATCTTTATTTGCTTGGCTGAAAGCACCTTGTTCCATAATTCGAGCAATTCAGTCTTGGAAGTCTCCTTCATTTTGACCTTGCCATACGTTGGCAGATCCATGGGGGCTGTCATTACTATTTTCGACCTTGGAAAAGTGAAAACGGTACCGCCAAGCGTATCTTGTTCTAAAGTGAGTACGCTCATACCCAGCTTCTTGGCCTGTAAAGTAGCTGAAATTCCGGCAGGTCCGGCGCCGACAACAATCAAATCGTAAGTGGCTTCGGCTAATTTGTTCAAGGTCTTGAAAATGTTGTCCACCGCTTCTTTTCCCTGAGTCACCGCATTACGGATCAGTCCCATGCCACCCAGTTCGCCGGCAACAAATATACCTTTGACATTGGTTTCAAAATTGGGATTCAAATATGGAAGATCCACGCCTCTTTTTTCAGTACCGATGCGCAAGGATATGGCTTCCACCGGACAGGCCTTTAAGCAGGCTCCGTGTCCGATGCAGTGGGAGGCATTGATGAGTACGGCCCTGCCATGTCTGATTCCCAGAACATCTGTTTCCGGACATGCCATGGCGCAAGCACCGCTCTTAAAGCACCGGTCCGGATCAATGTAGGGATAGATGGAAACCGGTTCGTGCAGATTTTCTTCCTTAGCTATTACCAATTTTTCTCCGGAACGCTTTGATTCACGCCTTTGTTTTAGGATGTATACCAAAAGAACAATTGCCACTATCAGAAATATACCGCCATAAATACCCCATTCTATGAGCTTATCCATTGCTTCAAAATATCCATTTATAACCTAAATACAAAACAACCGATACGTGTATGACCATGACTAACAACATGATGAGTGCAAAAGGCAAATGAGCATAATGCCAGCTATTGAAAATGCGCTTCATCTGTTCAAGCCCTTTGACTTGTCTTTTCAGTTTTTTCAGCAACTTTTTATCCTCATGGTCAGCTTCCAGATTCTCAATTTTTTCCTGTACTTCCTGCATGCTCAGCACTCTGCCTTCAATGGTTCGCGGAATTCGAATATAGATGAAACGACCGATTAATCCGCTGAACCATACAATCATCAGACTCCAGAAACCCACGGATACGATTCCGCCGAACTTAAATGTTGTGTGGAAAAGGACCAACAATGTTCCCAGTGTGCATAGAAAAATGTGGAATTCCAGCCAGTATTTAAGCAAACCCCATCCCCAAAAAATGCGCAGGTGTTTTCTGGCCATGTAGGAGAATAAGCCGATGAGAATCAGTAAAGTGCCTATAATGCCGAATCCGTGGCCCAAATAGCCGCTCGGTTTCAGCATTTCGTACATGGGGTGAAAAAAACGTTCCTCAATGGGTAAGCTGTAATAGGAGCGCCCTATATAAATGAGCACTGCCAGGGCGGCCAACGTCACAATGGAATAAAAGGTAATCAGAGCGATATGCAGGTAACGGTTCATACGGTTTTATTTTCCTTTTTAAAGGCGTTGTATGCCAAGATGATCAGTATAATAATACAAGCGACAACCAAATATAAAGCCTTTGGAATGGAAGGAGGTGTGCCTTGAGCGTAGGAATGCATGCCCGAAAGGTAGTAATTTACGCCGAAAAAAGTCATGATAATGGTGCTGAAACCCAACACAGATAAGCTGCTCAGCACAAATTGGTTGTTGGCTGCAGGAACGTTGCGCAAATGTAGTATGGCGGTATAGGTCACAATACTCACAAGCGCCCAGGTTTCCTTCGGATCCCAGCCCCAGTAACGTCCCCAGGATTCATTGGCCCAAACGGCACCGATAAAACAACCGGCTGTAAGCAGCATCAACCCGACTATCATGGCCAGTTCGATGATGTAACTGATTTCCGTGATGCTTTCGCTTAAGCGTACTGTTTGCACTCTGGAACGCGCTGTCATCAGGATCAAGTTCAGCAGTCCAAGTAATGCGGCCATGGCCAGAAAACCGTAACTTGACGTAATTACCGCTACATGAATGATGAGCCAATACGATTTCAAAACAGGAACCAAAGGCGTGATTTCCGGATTCATCCAACTCATGCCGGCCACAAACAGGATGATCCCTGCCAAAACCGAGGTAATGGCCAGTGAAACAGGTGAGCGTTTAGCAAAGAGCAAGCCCGACAACGACGTGGCCCAGCCAACAAAAATCATGGACTCGTAGCCGTTGCTCCAGGGTGCATGCCCCGAAATGTACCAGCGAATGCCCAAACCGGCAGTATAGACGGCAAAAAGCAACCAATACAGGTATGCAGACTTAACCAGAATGTTGGCCAACCCGTTTTTGGAATTGAAAATGTAGAACAAATGCATCACCAGCAGTACAAAACCGAGCATGGCGTATATTTTGGCCAACAATCCAAATACATTCCATTCATTGTAGAACTTTTCCAGACCAATCTTGGAGGCTGAAGGCAACTGACTGCCACCATTGGCAAGCTGGTAATTCTGAATGTTCTGAAGTGCGGCTTCAGCAGGCTGCCAGTTTCCAGTTTTGGAGGCTTCCACAACGGCAGCCAAATAGGGGTGGAGCAAATGTGTTTTTGAAGATGAAACATCCCCCATGGACGGAGTTTCCGTTTCTCCGGCTATCGTAGTCCATTTTGCTTCGGGCTGTCCCATCACCGGTAAAAGCGCCGGTAAGGCTCCCTTGTAAATTTCGTAACAAATATTGATGCGTTCATCCACATTCAAGACTTCCTTATCGTACTTGTTACGCGAGGTTTGTTCTTTATGGTAAACGGTTTCCACCTTTTCGCTCAGTTTATAGGCGTTTCCATTTTCAAAATCAAACAGCTGATTGAAGGATACATAACCGTTTACACCACCCAATTCGGTTGAAAGTTTATCGTTGGAAACTTTGATGATGGGTTCGTTCTGCCAGAAGGATGGGTTCGAAATCATTCCAAGCATTACTTCCGTCGGTGATGCGTCCTTATAGCTCGTTATTTTGGAGATCTTGCGAAATACATCCGATGCAAACGTGCTGAACGGTTCGATCCGCCCCTGATTCAAATCTTGAATAAGCAATCGGCCGACATGATCGATGTGTTGCTCTTTGGTCATCGTTTGTGCCTGCGAAGCAGCGGTTACGAATAAAAGTGCCATCAAGAGGGCTTTTTGACGTTTCTTTTGAAGGTCACCACTCATTTTGAGCAAAGTACGAAAGCGACTGTTTTTGTTGAATAAGGTCCAGACCAAACCAAGCACCAAAACCAAATATCCGGCGTATGTCATCATCGTGCCCCAGTAATCGTGGCTCACGGACAAAATGGTGCCTTGTTCATCCTGATCATATGAGGATTGGAAGAAACGGTAACCTCTGTATTTTAGGATGTTGTTCATGAAAATGCGGTAGGGTAGCACGATTTTACGTTCCGTATCGGTTACTGTGATTTCACTGGCATACGAAGACGGGCTGTTGGAACCCGGATATCGTTCCAGCTGAAAATCACGCAAGGTGATGCTGAAGGGTAGCAACTGGGGCATGACCCCATAACTAAGGCGAATTTTAACATCGCCCAGCATGCATTGAGCACTTTGTGTCAGGGGATTTGAATCGCTGAACACGTTGACCCGCTTCACCTGATTTCCATCACTGACTTTGAATACAACCGCATCTTTTCCCTCACGCATGATGCCTGATGCATCTGCCCCCGGAACTGCTTGAGTAAGGTTGGTCTTGGCTTTGGGAAGATACGTTTTTACCACCAAAACGATGTGGTTGATGGAATACAAGGTTTTGGCAACAGCCAGAATGGGTTGCCCCGGCATATACATTTGCTGATCCTTTTTCATCATACCCATTTGGGAAACAGGTAGTGAGGACACAAATTGAATACCCTGAGGCGTTTCTTTAAATACAATATCCGCTGAAGATGCTGAATCGGAGAAGGTCAGCGAGAGGTCTTTAAAGGTAATGCGTTTGTCCTTGGTCAAAATACCATCCAATCGGTTGTTTTCGGAATCCAGTACAAAAAGTGAAACGGCTGGCTCTCCCTGTTCATCGGGTACGATGGTTTCAAAGGCATTCGGTACGAAAAGTTCGTTTTCAACCGTGATGGTCTTGCCCCCGACTTCCAGCGATTCATTGATCTGTGCGGACGTTTTCGCGCCGAGTTGTGCTTCCACACTCCGTTCAGCCTTATAAGCACCTGCTTCAGCCACGATCCGCAGGGAAGTCTTGTCCGAACTGATTTCATTGCTGGACTGTCCTTCCCGGATGTGCATCATGCCTTCCGAACTGGTATAGCGTGTAATGGCTGCACCTGCCAGTATCAACAGAAAAGCAAGGTGAAAAGCCAATACCGACCATTTCTGCCTGCGTACCAGATCGTATTTGAAGATGCTTCCAATAAGGTTGACAACCAATAAAACGTATAGAACTTCCAACCAATGGGCATTGTAAACCAAAGCTTTTGCCACTTCCGTACCTTGGTTGTTTTCAGCAAAGGTGGCATAACCGATGCTCGTCGCAAAAAGCAACAGCAAAACAACCGAAACAAGCATGGAGAAAAATATATCAGCGATTTTTTTCAAAGTAGATTTCATAACGTGATTTTTACTGAACAAGTAACTTTAAGTGTTTTACCTTGCCGTCAAAGGTAGCTGTAACTAAATAAATACCTGGCTTACTTACAGCAATGTGATTGACATTTGCCGAATAACCGACTCTTCCGTCGGGGTAATGAAGTACAACCTTTCCACCCTTATCCATCCCCTTCAAGTATATGGTCTTGTCTTTGACATAGGCCAGAATTTCCGAAGCCTTGGTGGTGTTCATGCTGATGACAGGCGAATTTCGGGATATGATCTTTCCGTTGGTGGCACGCACCATGTACTTATAATTGGTCTGGTCATCCAATTCGCTGATGGCCTGAAACGTCTTGGTGAGGTAAAAATTCTTGTATACGTCCACCCAAGTTGTGTCCCCCGTATTGCTGTCCACGGAGAAGACATCCAGGTAGTACCCAGTGGCATACGTGGCCTTCTGCCAGTTGGCCCTGAAAGAGAATTTATCGACCTGAGTGGCAGGCAGAGTTACCGGAGTGCCATCCGTTGTCGTCAGGGAAGTAATGTTCGAAGTCGGCGAGAAAAGAGTGTCGTTGAGCGTTGCCTTGATCTGATAATAATAGGTGGTCAGGTCGTTGGCAACATTTACTGTCAGAAAGGTATCCGTTACAAATTTGTTCTGATAACCGTCCAGGAAGGTTTTCACGGCAGGATTCACGGACAAGTCCTGAGTGAAAACATTCAAATAATATCCAGTTGAATTCATGACCGAATTCCAGGTGGCGTTAAAGGAGTACGGCCCGACAGATTTGGCCGCTAGGATGCCTGGTGTCTTGTAAAAGGCTGAAAAATCCTTGAATTTAAACCGAATAACACCGTTTGATTCTGTGATGGACGAAATCGGTTTGCTTAGACTGGTGGCGTTCCATGTTTTCATCGAAGGGGCTGTATTGTCCGTAAACTGGCCAACCCCATTGGTACCCGGAAACGGATCGCCATTGATGCTGGCAAGGTATTCCGTAACATTTTTCCCGGTGTACAAGAGCGGTTGGTTGTCAGCTTCCTCTATATCACAGCATTGGTGGGTAGCCACCGCATTGACCATATTGTACAGCCACATTTCATTCATGTTCAACGTCAAGGGTGTACCCCAGTAACTGATGGCAATATTCTCATCGGTGCGCATGTCAATGTGGTAAATGAGCATGCCGTGATGGGGAAGGTAAGCATCCCAAATATTTTTTGTTTGCTGACGGTTTTCAAGCAAATAATATTCACCACTGTTAGACGTCTTGATAATGTAACCCTTATTGGTGGAACCCAAGTCGGTCAGCGTGACGTCCTGTGTGGAAACCAATTCCTGCGGGGTGGCCCAACCAAGGAAATAGCGCTCAGGCAACGTCAGACACGGGGGTGTGGCTGAATTGTTGTTGTAAGCGCCATAGGCCATCAACGACCAATAGTTCAGGTCAAAGGCCTCACCGTTGTATTTTTCGTAATCGACATCATACATGTCCGTCAGGCCTAAGATATGGCTGTATTCGTGCGTGAAGGTGCCCATTCCTGTCATCTGGCCGTTGGTACCCATCAACTCGCCGCTGCATGCATAGGCATTTATTCTTTTTCCGTTCAGAATCAGATTCAGGTTGGCATCGCTCAACGACCAGGAATGTGGCCAAATGGTTGTGGCACCACCACCGTCCGCTTCCCCCTTTCCTGCATAATAAATGTAAACATTGTCTACGATGCCGTCGTTGTTTGCATCGAAATCGGCAAAATTCACCAGACTCGCCGCCTCAAGGCAAGCGTCATACACCATTTGCGCCGGTCGGAGGTCATTGCCGTCTTTGTCATTTTCTCCGTAATAGCTCACTGGGTTGGAAATAGTTACAGGGCCAACCACCACATAGTCAGGAATAAAAAGGCCTCCGGAATTATAACTGTAATAATCGCGTACACTTCCTACATGATCATTCATATTGTATCCGGGTAGGTTCAGCATATCGCTGAAAGCGGAACCAGTGTCGACCGGCCTGAAAGCCACATCGGAAAAGTTGACTAAAATCACCAGCGATTTTGGGGAACCAGTCTTGGGATAATCAGTCAATAAACCAGGAGGTATAGTCGAAGTGCTGCGTAAGGAAGTTCCGCCTTTTTGCGTGCTACTCATCCGCCTTTGCAGAGCGCTTCTCAATACCGTTCCTGAAAACTTGACGCCAGTCTTTACAGTGCTCAGGAAAGTCCTGTCTTGTATGGAGCGGTCTCCTACATTGCGTGCAATGACATCACCTGTACGTAGTCTGCCCTCCGAGTCTCTGCTTGCATACGTGTAGAATCCTTCCTTGTTTTGAATCAAGTCATAACCGTCTGTCGTTTGGGTGAAATGCAGAAACTCATCCCCCTTTAGCAGAATGGTCAGCTTTGTTCCGTCGGGTTGAATCACTTCGATAGGTTTTCGAAAGGCAGGCATTGAATTCGCTGTCAGAATCGAACCAAAAACTATCAGATATACATATATAATGGTGTAAAATGTCCTTTTCATGAAGGCAAATTTAGCAAAGATTCCGTATCTTTGAGCAAAATTTTCAAGCCGACGTATGAATAACACCGCACTTTTAACCAAAGCAGCCGACAATATCCGCATTCTGGCTGCGTCCATGGTGGAAAAAGCCAAATCCGGACACCCGGGTGGCGCCATGGGAGGAGCCGATTATATCAACCTCCTCTATTCCGAATTCTTAGTGTATGACCCCAAGAACCCTAAATGGGAAGGACGCGACCGCTTTTTCCTGGATCCGGGTCACATGTCACCAATGCTGTATTCGCAGTTGGCTTTGGCCGGCAAATTCAGCATGGACGAACTCAAGCAGTTCCGTCAGTGGGATAGTCCTACACCCGGACATCCCGAAGTTGACATTCAACGCGGCATTGAAAACACTTCCGGTCCGCTTGGTCAGGGTCATGTCTATGGAGTTGGAGCAGCCATCGCTGCCAAGTTCCTGAAAACTAAATTCGGTGATCAGATGAACCAGACCATTTACGCCTACATTTCCGACGGTGGTGTTCAGGAAGAAATCTCTCAGGGAGCAGGTCGTTTGGCCGGTCACCTAGGTCTGGACAACCTCATCATGTTCTACGATTCCAACGATATTCAGCTTTCCACTGAAACCAGTGCCGTGACCAGCGAAAACACCGCCGCCAAGTACAAAGCCTGGGGTTGGGAAGTGCTGGAAGCAGCCGGTAGCAACGTTGAACAGCTGCGTGACGCTTTGAAAAAAGCGCAGACTGTTCAGGGCAAACCGACTCTCATCATTGGTAAAACCATCATGGGCAAGGGTGCTGTGGCCGGAGACGGAAGCAGTTTCGAAAATAAATGTGCCACGCACGGTATGCCCTTGGGCGAATGCGGTGCCAGCTATGATAAATCCATCGCCAATCTTGGTGGGAATCCCGAAGACCCCTTCGTTATTTTCCCCGAAGTGGCTGAACTCTATGCCAAACGCGCTGCCGAACTCGAAACCATCGTAGCCGAACGCTATGCAGCCAAAGCCGCATGGGCCGCCAAAAACACCGAAGCTGCTGCCAAAATGGAAGCTTGGTTCGCCGGTGCCGCACCCAAACTCGATTGGGCATCCATCGAACAGAAATCAGGACAAGCCACCCGTGCCGCTTCCGCCACTGTTCTCGGCTTCTTGGCAAAGAATGTTGAAAACATGATCGTAGCATCCGCCGACTTGTCAAACTCCGACAAGACCGACGGTTTCCTCAAAAATACCAAAGCCATGACCAAGGACGATTTCAGCGGAGCATTCCTCCAAGCTGGCGTTGCCGAACTCACCATGGCCTGTGTCTGCATCGGTATGGGCCTCCACGGAGGTGTCATCGCCGCTTGCGGTACCTTCTTCGTTTTCTCCGACTACATGAAACCCGCCATACGTATGGCAGCACTCATGGGTGTTCCCGTAAAGTTCATCTGGACACACGATGCCTTCCGCGTCGGTGAAGACGGACCCACTCATGAACCCGTTGAACAGGAAGCTCAGATTCGCCTGATGGAAAAACTGAAAAACCACCATGGCAAGAACTCCATGCTCGTTCTTCGTCCCGCCGATGTACAGGAAACCACCGTTGCCTACCAGTTGGCCCTCGAAAACATTACGACACCGACCGGCTTCATCCTGAGCCGTCAGAACATCGTCGATTTGCCCGGCACCAGCTATGCACAAGCCTCCAAAACCGCTCAAGGCGCATACGTGGTGGAATGCGACGGCAACCCCGATATTGTACTGCTTGCCTCCGGTTCTGAAGTGGCCACCCTCGTGGAAGGCGCTGCATTGCTTCGCAAAGACGGTATCAAGGTGCGCATCGTATCTGTTCCATCTGAAGGTCTATTCCGCAGCCAGTCTGCCGAATATCAGACATCTGTACTGCCAGCAGGCGTGAAACGCTTCGGTATGACAGCTGGATTGCCTGTCAATCTGCTCGGTCTGGTCGGCGAAAACGGCAGCATCTGGGGTCTCGAATCCTTTGGTTTCTCTGCTCCCTACAAGGTGCTGGATGAGAAACTCGGATTTACCGGTGTGAACGTTTACAATCAAGTAAAAGCGCTTTTGAAATAAACTAATTCAACCAAACCTATGAACTCGGACGACAACCCGGTGGCGATATGCAGTGATCACGCCGGTTATGAATTAAAAGAATTTATTCTCGACTGGCTGACCGCCAAGAATATCAAATTCACGAACTTCGGTACGTACTCCCCGGACAGTTGCGATTATGCAGATTTTGTCCACCCCCTTGCAGAAGCCATTGAAGAGGGCGAATCAACCCTCGGAATTGCCATATGCGGCTCCGGTCAAGGCGTCTGCATGACAGCTAACAAGCACCAGGACATCCGTGGTGCACTCTGTTGGAACACAGATATTGCGAAGTTGTCTCGTCAACACAACAATGCCAATGTGCTTTGTCTTCCAGCTCGATTTGTCTCAAAGGAAGAAGCCATTGCCATCCTGGAAGTCTTTTTTAATACCCCATTTGAAGGCGGACGACATAAGACGCGCATAGAGAAGATGTCCATTTGATAATCCCTTTTTAAAATATTGAAATCCATATCGTTTACTCGGTATGGTTTTTTTTTTGCAAAGTTAAATGATGTTAATTTCATCATTGCAACTAACAAATTAGTTGCAACTAAGCATTTAGTTGATATATTTGCATCATCATTTAAAAAACATAAACCATGGAGATTTCAAGAGAACTTACAAAAGTAGAGTTGCAGCTGATGCAAGTGCTTTGGGATATGAAAGAAGCCAGTGTCAATGATATCCTGGAGGCTCTTCCTCTTCCTAAACCCGCATACAATACGGTATCGACCTTCATGCGCATTCTGGTCAACAAACAATTCGTTGGCTATAAAGCAGTAGGGAAGTATCATTTGTATTATCCGCTGATCAATCGGGAAACCTATATGGAAAACTATCTGAACGGTGTTAAGAATACCTTTTTCAGTGGCTCCTTACGTTCCATGATTTCCTTTTTCGCCAAAAAAGAACAGCTCAGCAAATCGGAACTGGAGGGCATTATAAAGATTCTAAACGATAACAATCCTGAATCATGACACACGAACTGTTGAATATTCTGTTACCTATTGGAAAATACCTGCTGGCAGCTGCCTTGATGCTCGTGTTTTATAGGCTGGTTTTCAAGGATAGATCCTCCTACAATGCATCCAGGTTCTATCTGTCATCCATTATTTTGGTTTCCATACTGATTTCCCAATTCAAGGTGGTCGTATTTACACCTCCGACACGAATTGTAGAAGTGGAAACATTGAACAACGCTGTAGCTTCTTTCCCTGCAACACTGAGCCAACTGCCAGTTTCAAAAACAATGGATGTATGGAATCTTCCAAATCTGTTACTAGCGCTTTATGTAGTTGTGACGTTGGTTTTGTTCGTAACCTTGTTAGGGCAGTACATTCAAATTTACAAATTGAAGAAAAATGGAACGGTAGAAATAAAAGAGGGCTATTCCATCGTTGTGAATTCAGCAGTACCAACCCCATTTTCATTTGGCCGAAACATCTTTATCGGGCCTGAACTCAATGGGGACAAACGAGAAATGATTGTTCAACACGAAAGCTGGCACATCAAACACCGCCATTTTGTAGATGTATGGCTGATGGAAATCCTGGTTCGCCTGTTCTGGTTCAATCCGATCGTATGGATGGTGCGAAAAGAGTTGAGAAGCGTGCATGAATTTCAAGCCGACCGAAGTGTCTTGCAGAAAGGTTACGATTTATTTCATTATCAAACTATTATATTGGAGGAAGTGATGGGCAACCATTCCTGTCTAGCCAATGGCTTCAATCAATCATTCACCAAAAAACGCTTTATCATGATGAAAAACACGAATCCCTTTCGCTTTTCCACCTTGCGGCAAGTAGCATTGATTCCCTTTCTGGTGGCCGTTTTTTGTCTGTTGTCCTTCACGAAAGGGCAGGGGCAGATACAGTATGTTCAAAAGAAAGCAACTGTGAGTAAAAGTGATTCGTTAACGACTTCAAAATTAGTTGTAGTTAAAACCAACACCGGCGTCACAAGAGCGGATTCAGTTAACTTCACAACCAACGGCACAACCTACGATCTGGCTTCTCCGGAGGGTATTTCGGCAGAAAAAGTCAAAAAAGGCCTGACCGATTGCTCCAATCAACTGAATGTTGCATGCGAAACCCTTAAGAAATTGAGTGTGTTCACCGATTTTACCCAAAAAGGGAAGGAAATTGGAGCATTGTCTGAACAATTGGATATTGGATTGAATGGAACCAAAATCACTGAAAAATCATTTACACCGGAATTTTTGGCCTCGATTAAACAATCGGACATACTGGAAGCCACGGTTCATTTTTCCGAGCTGAAAGTGTCGGTCGATCAGATACTTAAATCGCAAGTTCCAACTTCAGAAAAAGTCTCGCAATTTACAGACGTGGTTTCTGGTTTGCTTCAGGACAAGTTCTTTTCCAAGGTAATGGAACAAGCTTTTATTTCTACTCCACCCAAATTGACCTTTACAACTACTACACCCACCACTAGTTCGGTAAACCGAGACTTGCCAGAGTTCAGTCTGCTCATTGTAAAAACAGGTAAGGGTGAAATTCGCTTGACTGGTATTAAAAGCTGCAATTTCATTACTTTGAATTACTCCGGTCAAGCCAGGCAGGTCATTGATGAATGTGGAATGGTTGGCCCCAACGATGAGCGAGTATCCAAATTCAGGTTCGAAATCACCAAGACCAAAGAAGGACTTGCATTAAAAGGAATAACAGGTACAGCATGGAAGGAACTGAGTTTTTCCGGACCGGATGGTCTTTGCATGCAAGTCATTAATCAAAACGGTATGGTCAATTAATATTCACGATGCTCGAAAATGCGGCAGCCTATGCGAACCATGGTGCTGCCGCATTCGACGGCAAAGAAGAAGAATACGGCTTTTATTTTTGTGTCAAATTCTTTTTCGAAACCTGCAAACATTGGAAAACCTTCCATGCAAAGTCCTGATTCAGTTTGTTGATCATTTCGATGGGTGTTTCGATGTTCCGGCTATGATCGTTCGGGAGCGATTTGTCCATGGTGAAGGTGCCGGCTATATAATCAGACTCGGATTCGATGTTGGTGGCCGCCAACAACTTCATGGTCTTCATATCGAAAACTAAAGCGTTGTTCAGCGAAAAAACAATGCCTTTGGAGGTGCTCAAACCATACGACAAACCTTCGAGTGAGGCATACTTGCCTGTCATTTGCACAGGTTTGTAAATGAGCAGCAAAAGGTCGTAGCTTTCATTCTTGCGCATCTTTTTCACCCAACTCTGCATCAGAGTTACCTTAGGGATACCGGTGATGGCCGGATTATTGGCTGAAGTCAATTCTTGGGGAAAGGCTTCGCGTTTCAATTGGAAGAAAGTGGTGTCGACCAGCATCTCAATTTGTTTGTACATCGTACCTGTAAGGTTGATTTCAAGTGATTTGGTGCTTAAGGGCCCCAGGAGTGTAAAGGTGGTGTCCGTGTCGAATGAAACGGCTACACGCAACTTGCCGGATTGTGCAAAACCAGCAGTGATCAAGCACAGACAAAACAAACTCAGAACGATTTTCTTCATGATTATTGGAGTTTAATGTGTATACCTAATATCAATATTGACGATGCCCGAAAATGCGGCTGCCTATCCGGACCATCGTACTACCGCATTCGACGGCAAGCGGATAGTCCTCGGACATGCCCATGGAAAGTTCCTTAAAAGCTGTTGAGTCCATTCGTGATTTCAATTCGTCGAACAAGTCTTTTAATTGGCTGAACTCAGTACGAATCTGCACTTGGTCATCCGTCAGGCTAGCCATGCCCATCAGGCCGCAGATCTGAACGAAAGGGTATTGTTTCAAAAGGCCAGCCAGCTCCCTACATTCGTCAGGCGATAGACCAAACTTAGTTTCTTCCTGTGCCACAAATATTTGAAGCAAACAAGGAACCACCCGTCCAATCTTTTCGCCCTCCTTATTGATTTCTTTGAGCAACTTAACGCTGTCAACACCATGGATGAGCGAAACAAACGACACGATTTGCTTGATTTTGTTGGTCTGCAGGTGGCCGATGAAATGCCATTCGATATCCTGGGGCAGGATGGGGCGCTTTTCGCAAAGTTCCTGAACGCGACTTTCACCAAAAATCCGTTGACCGGCAGCATAGGCCTCCAGAATGGCTTCAGCAGGATGGAACTTGGAAACAGCAACCAATTTGGTGGTGGCCGGGAGTTCCTGATGCAAGTGTTGGATTTCGTTGGTTATGGTCATTTAGTCTTCGTCTTTATCTTTTCCAGCACCGTAAGGCACAACATCTAAAATCGGAGTGTCGGTAATCATGGCAATTTCGTAATCGCTCATCGTACCTTTCATGCCTTCCTCCAGTTTGTTGAGGGCATCCTTGATGTCTTCCGCCTGAATGAGCATGGTACTGGGTATTTTTTTTTCGGTGCCTTTTTCTTGGTCCAACACAACAAACAAAACCTTAGCGCGATACCAACGATCACCTGTCGGCGATTCAAAGATTTCATAGACGCGGGTGCGTTTGATGTTGGCAACGGTGAATTCACCAGTCATGTAGGGACGCACAACCTCGATGATGCGGGCTTCTGCTTCTGTAAAGCTCAGAGCATCCACCAGATAGGTGTCCGTCACCTTTTTTTGCTTTCCGTCGTCGGTACCTATTTTGTCGTATTGAATCTTGCATTCAAACCAGTTGTGCATTGTAACCATAGTGTAAATCAGTAAGTTAAAAAATTAATTATATTTTCCCCCGCTAAAAGGTATACAAATGTACGAAATAACCACGACAAGGCAAATGAAAATTTACAAACTGTGCTGAACCATGAAATGCATAAGTTGCTGTTATATAAGCTGATACAAATATTTAAAAATATTGTAATATTAACGATAAAATAATATGATTTATTTTGTTTTCTATGAATGTCTTGACTATATTTGAAGCAATACGAGGCGTGGTATTACAAGGCATTTTAAGGTACTGCTGGTAAGGTATGACATCGTTGTCAAGAGATTTTATTGAGAAATAGAAGCAAATGACGACACTGATTTATGCTTTTTCACTTGGAAAACAACATCTCGATAATAGACAATGTCGATTATTGAATGGACTGTGATCCAACAAGTAACTTATGAGCTACCAGACAATTTGAGCGATATCCCTTAGTGGATGGAAGTTTAAACCTTGCTTTCTGTTACGATGCAATGACATGATGTCCGAAAAGAAGACCAACGAGTCTTGGAGACAGAGTGGAGAATCCTGTAAAAGAAGGGTGAGCAATCACTCGGAAATGAAAGAGAAACTACGAAATTCTCGATGATGAATGGATCTCTTTAAACGAAATGAGTGTTATCCGACTAAGAATGATGAAGTAATTCGTCAGTTCCGACGATAAGTGTCAGATCGTTTATAGGATGTTGATTTGCACACGGACGAAGCCAAGCTTCAGTACCGGAGTTAGAGGGCGATCTGAATAAGGTCGCCCTCTTCGGTTTTATATAAATCACTTGTTCCGTTTGCGTGGAGCAGAACTCTTGGCGTTGCTTCGCACTGGCGTTTTCCCAAAAGTGGTTTTTTTGGACTTCTGAACTGGATTTTGAGACGAACGCAAATCCTTGTTGGCATTGACCGGTTTTTTTACTGCCGCTTTCTTCGGATTTTTCAGATGCTCGGAAGTGGAGTCCTCGATCATGGCATAAATGGTTTCCATCTCCTTGTCCGTCAATTCCCTCCAGTCGCCCAGGGGTAATCCTTTCAGGTCGATGTTCATGATACGCACGCGTTCCAACTTGGTCACTTCATAACCGAAATGTTCGCACATCCGACGAATCTGTCGGTTCAGCCCTTGAATCAGGATCACCCTGAAGCGGTTGGGTGCTTCCTGTACAATCTTGCATTTCCTTGTGTTCACACCCAGCATCGGAACGCCGCCACTCATACCCTTCAACACCTCTTCCGTCAGAGGTTTGTTCACCGTAACGACGTATTCTTTTTCGTGGTTGTTGCCGGCTCTTAAAATTTTATTGACGAGGTCACCGTTGTTCGTTAGGAAGATAAGTCCTTGAGAATCTTTGTCAAGGCGTCCAATCGGGAAAATGCGTTTGCCGTAATTTACGTAATCGACGATGTTGTTCTGAACCCCTTCCTCCGTGGTCGAAGTAACGCCGACAGGCTTGTTGAGTGCGATGAAGATGTTGTGCTCGCGTTCGCGGGGCTCAATGTCCTGACCGCTCACGCGGACCCGATCGCCCGCTTTGACTTGGTCGCCGACGGTAGCACGGCGACCGTTGATGAACACATGACCGCCTGCAATGTACTTATCGGCTTCCCTTCGGGAGCAAAGGCCACTTTCACTGATGTATTTGTTGAGCCGTATGGGCGCTGTTTTCTGCATAGTATCCAAAATCTTATAAAAGGACTATTAATCCGTGTTCCTTGAGTTCAGTCATGGGTTTTGAAAACCAAAACAAGTCAAAGTCTTCAAACTGTTGTTCGTAGGCTTCTTTCAATTGATAAAAGCGGAAGGGTTTGTCTAAACGCATCTCCTGAAGTATTTGTAAAATCCAGGCACCTCTTAAGAGTTCAAAACGTATTTGGGTGGTTGACAGTTTGTTGTGTAGGTTCAGTTGCAACATTTCCTTGGACTTGCCTTTTTTGGTCACGGTCACTTGTTTGGCAATTGGTTTGACACCCAACCAATAAAGTTGGGAGGTCGGTTCGGTGCTTTGAACCTGGGACGCATTCAAACATTGCTGAATGAAGTTTTTGGCGACGATGGTCGCTGGAATCTTAAAATCGAACCAATCTTGCAAGGGCAGGCCAAATCCTATTCCATTCATGAAATTGAGCAGCGATTTTTTTAGCCCGAAACTGAAGATGTTGTGGTCAATCCCCGTCTTATCGGTAAACGGCACATCGTTTTTAGCAAAAGTCGGTGTCAAGACTTCGGGCACGATGCCGTATTTGGCAGGGTAGAGGCCTATCGGGCTGTGCGTTGTCAATGCAAAGTGGTGCCAGAAACCGGATTGGATCACATTGTTTTCGAACAATTGCTTAACCATTTCCAAGCTGTCCACCGTTTCCTGCACCGTTTGGGTGGGGAAGGCGTACATTAGGTAGGCATGCACCAACATGCCTTCGCTGGTGAAATTGTTGGCTACCATGGCAACCTGTTCCACCGTCGTGCCCTTGTTGATGAGTGCCAGCAAACGATCCGAAGCGACTTCCAATCCACCGGACACCGCGATGCAGCCCGAAGCTTTGAGTAATCGGCACAAATCGCGGGTGAACCGTTTTTCGAACCGGATGTTGGTCCACCAGCTTACGACGAGCTTTCTGCGGATGATTTCCAATGCCAGCGCAGCCATCAATGCTGGTGGCGCCGCTTCGTCCACAAAATGGAAGCCCCGTTCACCCGTCTGTGCAATGATTTCTTCCATTCTGTCCACCAGCAACGAAGCCGAAATCGGCTCATAGCGTTTGATGTAGTCTAAGGAACCGTCGCAAAACGTGCATTTGCCCCAATAGCAACCGTGCGCCATGGTCAGCTTGTTCCAACGCCCGTCGCTCCACAAACTGTGCATGGGATTGGTCACTTCCATGACCGAAATATATTGGTCCAGCAGCAAATCCGAATAGTCCGGAGTGCCTAGCTCGCTTTGTTTATAATCGGTTTTGAGCGAAAAATTGTTGTAGAACACCCTGCCGTCCTGCAGCAGGAACGTCCGCTTAAGCAACCCATGATCCTTATTGCTTGTATTGGGATTCAAGACGTTGGAAATCAGAATTTCCAAGGGCCGCTCCCCATCGTCTAGGGTGATGTAATCAACGAATTCAAACACCCGAACATCGGATAAATTACGGAGTTCCGTGTTCGGAAACCCTCCGCCCATCACGATTTTAATGTTTGGATAGTTACTCCTTATATACTGTGCACATCGGAAAGCACTGTACAAGTTCCCCGGAAAAGGCACCGAAATACCGACTATTTTTGGCTGAACGCTTTTCAATTTAGCCTCCAAAAGGTTCAACGTAATTGAATCCAGATGTGTGCAGGGCTGTTGCAACTTTTCGTGCAACGCGTCGAAACTGCCTGCACTCATGCCCAGTCTGTCCGCATATCGGCTGAACCCAAAGTCCTCGTCGATGCATTCGACGATGAAATCCGACAAGTCTTCCAGATACAGTGTCGCTAGGTGTTTGGCCTTGTCCTGCAAGCCCATGACACCGAAACTCCACTCCAAATCGTCCAGCATGTCAAACCGGGAAGCTTGCGGCAAAAAACCACCGTTGCAAATCCGATGAACCAACGTCGCATTTCTGCCCTGTAGAAAAGCAACAACCGCATTGATGGTGTTGCAATAGTCTTCTTTCAACGAAAAAATACGCTGTGCATTGGTTGATAGGACAGTTTGCTCGGAAGTCAAGGAGAAGATTTCAGCAAGCCCTTCGAAGGAAAATACCTTGGTAATTACCTCAATACCTAAATCTATCTGATACGAACTGATGTTTTTGGTATTCAGAAAACCTTTCAGATAGATGGTTGCAGGATAGGGCGTGTTCAGCTGCGTGAAAGGAGGTGTGATGAGGAGGATATCTTTCAAAATTCGTTGTAATTAATAGGCTGAACCAATCCTTTATCAACAAAGTAAAGGTTTTCCGACGTAATACGCAAACAAATTGTAAAATGCTAAAAAGTACCAAATTATTCGTCTTTCGGCAGATCCACTTCTCCGAAGAAATCTGATTTGTCCGTAGCGTATTTGCCGGCCTTGAGGTTCTCCCGAACGGCAATCAATGCATCGATGGTGTAGTCGATGTCTTCCTTGGTATGCTTCACCGTAGGCAGGAAGCGCAACAACAATTCGTCCTTGCGGGCAAACGGATATACTAGGATGGGGCAGAAGATGTTGTAATTCTCGCGAAGATCGATGACGAGGTTCAGAGCCTCGTAAATGGAGCAAGGTAGGTAAATCGGAATGATGCAGGCGTTGGAATTTCCGGTGTTGAAATCGTTCTTTTTCAACCTTTTCCGGAAATGGTCTGCCTTTTTGTGCAAATCCTTGATCAGTTTGGGGTGGCTTTGCAGAAAGTCCAGCCGTTTGATCACCGCATCCACATAAATGGCAGGAAGAGCCTTGGAATGGATCTGAGAGCGCGTATGGTACCGGAGGTAATTCATAATGACTTCGGGACCTGCAGCGAAACCTCCGATCGAAGCAAAAGCCTTCGAAAAGGACCCCATGTAAATATCAATATCCTTATTTACTCCGAAATGCTCGCCCGTTCCGGCACCGGTATCGCCTTCGATACCGAAACCATCGGCATCGTTCACCATCAAACGGAAATCGTATTTTTTCTTGAGCTTGACAATTTTGTCGAGTTTAGCATATTCCCCGCCTGTTCCAAAGACACCATGCGTCACCACCAGAACGCCACCTTGTGTTTCAGTGGCTGAAGCCAGGGCTTTGACCAACTGTTTTTCCAGATTGTCCATGTCGTTGTGCTGGAAAACAAAATGCTTACCCATATGGAGACGGATGCCGTCAACCAGCGAAGCGTGTACCTCCGCATCGTAGACAATGACATCGTTCCTGCTGCATAACGTGTCGATAATTGAGAGAAAGCCCTGATAACCGAAATTAAGTACAAACGCATCCTGCTTGCCGGTGAATTCGGCCAACAACGATTCAAGTTTCTCATGCAGGCTGGTATGACCGGACATCATTCGGTTGCCGACAGGGTACGAAAGGCCGTATTTGTGAACGGATTCCTCGTCGGAAAGCCGGATTTCTTCGTTGCTGGCAAAACCCAAGTAATCGCTAATATTCCAGTTTAGTACTTCACGACCACGGAATTTCATGCGCGGACCGAGAGGGCCTTCCAATTTTGGGTAGGTGAAATAACCATGCATTTGGCGGGCCAGTTTGGAAACAGGTTCCTCGGAAGTACGTATGCGTTCAAAAAGGTCCACGGGAATGTTTTTATAAGGAATACAAAAATACAATAATTTTCGGACCGTGTTCCACTTTAAGGTTTATTAAGGATTCTAAATATTATCTTTGCAGGTACCTAATTGACAGTAAAAGCCTTATGACAGCATTTGCCAAAATATCCAAAAAGCACCGTTTCTTATTAATAACCTATTTCCAATTCCTGATTCTTGGAATTTTATTTCTATCCTTTCATAGCAACCTGGAAATCAGCTTGTTAATTAATAGGCTGAATGCGCCCTTCCTCGATTTCTTTTTCAAGTACTGGACCTTGTTCGGTACATTCACCCTCATAGGGCCCATTATCCTGCTCCAATGCTTTCTGAAATACCGTTACGCATTGATTACTGCAGTTTCATCCTTACTGGGTTTTTTTCTGGTACAAATAGCCAAAAGGTTCATCTGGTACGATGCACCCCGTCCGAAAGTGTTTTTTGACAATATGCCCGACATACATTATGTTGCAGGTGTGCATCTGAATGCAGCACATAGTTTCCCATCCGGTCATACGACGGGTGCTTTCGCTCTCTTCATAGCGTTGGCACTCATCAACAAACGCCCACTCTGGCAGATGCTTTTCCTGATTACAGCCTTGTTGGTGGGGTACTCCAGATTATACCTTTCCCAGCATTTTCCGATAGATGTCGTGGTGGGTTCAGTGATTGGGACGGTTTCGGCCCTGTTGGGCTACAATTGGTTCATAAACAGCCCTATGAAAGGCCTTGACAAGTCGCTGAAAACGTTGTTCGCTCGCTCTCGGAAATAAGCTTTATGACGGATTCGATGTAGTCCAACACCTCTTCCTTGCCTCTCATTTTTTCTGCTGAAGTCTGAAAAATGGGGGGAAGCTCCTCCCAGGTTTCCAACATCTTTTCCTTGAACGCTCGAATGTTTTTGCCGACTTCAGCCTGCGAAATCTTGTCTGTTTTGGTAAAAATAACGGCGAAAGGCACGCCGCTTTCACCCAGGAATTCCAAAAAGTCCATATCGATTTCCTGCGGTTCGTGCCTGGAATCCAGCAATACGAATAGGCAAGCCAGTTGCTCCCGCTTGGTTACATAGTCCGTAATCATATTATGCACGGTTTCCCGCATGGCCTTGCTGATTTTGGCGTAGCCATAGCCGGGTAAATCCACGATATACCATTCTTCGTTGACCAGAAAGTGATTGATCAACAGTGTCTTGCCTGGTTTGGAAGAAGTCTTGGCCAAATCCTTGACGCTGGTCAGCATGTTGATGAGCGAGGATTTTCCCACATTGGACCTGCCGATAAAGGCGTATTCCTGCAAGCCGTCCTCTGGGCAGGCTGTGCGTTTGGAGTTGCTGATGACGAACGTGGCGGAATGTATATGCATCGTTTATGTGCGTTGGGAAGTGAACCAAAGTCCTGTAAAGGTAAGCAGACCGTTCAACATAAGCAATTCGTAGCTGAAATGATAGCCGAAAGTCGCTGCCGTAAAGGCCTGCAGCGCATAGCAGAGCAGGGGAGAGGCTAGGGCGATGAACGGAATCCACCGGTCGTTTGCTCTTCTTTTAGTGAACATGCCGAAAGCGAATAACCCAAGCAACGGGCCGTAGGTATACGAGGCAATGGTGTAGATGGCATCAATCAGTGTCAAGCTGTTTATCGCTCTGAACAACAAGATGATGCCCACGAAAAGCACCGCCACCGTTGCGTGGACAATCCGGCGTGTCCGCACTTCCTTCTCCCGTCCCAAAATATCGATGCAAAAGGATGTCGTGATGGCCGTCATGGAGGAATCCGCCCCCGAAAACGTGGCTGAAACCACCCCGATGAGTAAAAGCAAAATACCCAAACCTCCTGCAAAATATTTTGTGGCCAGCATGGGCAAAACGGAGTCTGGAGAGCTTGGCAAAGCGATACCCTTTTGGGCTGCAAACGCATACATGAGAACCCCGATGACCAACAGAATCAAGTTGATGGGCAAAAACGTAAAACCGTACCAATACATATTGCGTTGCGCCTTGTCCAAATCGTGGATGGTCCGGTTCTTTTGAATCATTTCCTGATCCAAACCCGTCATGACCAATACGATGAAAATGCCGCTGAAAAACTGCTTGAAAAAGAATTGCTTGCTGGTCCAGTCTCCGAATTCAAAAACCCTTGAATAATCGCTGCTCACAACCGTATTCCAGATGCCGTGCGCATCCAAATTCAGGCCACGGCTGAACTGAATAAGCATCAGCACCATGGCTCCTACCATAAAAAAGGTCTGTATCAAATCGGTCCAGATGATGGTTTTTGTCCCGCTCCTAAACGTATAGAGCCAAATCATGGCAATCACCACGAAGGCGGTAACGGTAAAGGAGATGCCCCAGTTTTTCAGGATGAATTCGTGCAACACCAACACCGCCACATAGACGCGGGCCGAAGCACCGATGGCTTTCGACAAGAGGAAAAACCAGGCGCCGGTTTTGTACGCTTTTTGGCCGAACCGCTCTTTCAAATAAACATAGATGCTGGGCGATTCTTGCTTGTAATATACTGGTAATAAGACCTTTGCAAGGATAATGTACCCAAAAAAGAAACCGGCCACGGTCTGCAGATACAGAAAACCATTGCCGGCCACCATGCCAGGTACCGATATGAAACTCACGCCCGAAATCGAGGATCCGATCATCCCGATGGAAACCACGTACCAAGGTGCACGGCGATTTCCAGTATAGAACGCATCGTTACCGGACTGTTTGCCCACCCAGGCTGAAACCAACATCAGCAAACCAAAATATCCCAGCAGAATGAGTAAAATTTCAACGTTTCCCATCGTTCCGCAAAGGTAACATTAATTCTCCGAACGTTTGACAAAGCGAGTTTTTGGCTCTATATTTGTAAGTAGTAAATCTTCCTGAAAAATGATCCCAAACTATCCGTCCGCCCTGCTAGAAGAAGCCGTCCACGAGTTCTCCCGATTGCCGGGAATCGGGAAGAAAACGGCTTTAAGGCTAGTTCTGCACTTGCTCCGCCAACCGGAGGAACAAGCCAGTGCATTCGGTAACGCAGTCATTCGTTTGCGCAAGGAAGTCAAGCATTGTATCCATTGCCACAACATATCCGATTCCGATGTCTGCCCGGTCTGTTCCGATTTCAAAAGGGATCATTTACTCATCTGCGTCGTCGAAAACGTCCGCGAAGTCATGGCTGTGGAAGGCACCGCTCAGTATCAAGGTGTCTATCACGTACTTGGCGGGCTCATTTCACCCATGGACGGCGTCGGCCCTTCCGATTTGGAAATCGAAAGCCTGGTCGAGCGTGTGCGAACCGAAAAACCGGAAGAAGTGCTGCTAGCGCTTTCAGCCACTATGGAAGGCGATACCACCGCTTTCTACCTCTATCGAAAACTAGCCGGCCTCGATGTGAAAATCACCACCATCGCCCGTGGCATTGCCGTTGGCGACGAGCTGGAATATGCGGATGAAATCACGCTGGGCCGTTCTATTGTCAACCGAATTGAATTCAAAAGCTAAAAACCTAACCTTATGGAACTTTACGAAAAACAGATACAAGCCATCGTCAAATCCCTCAAGGCCGAAATGTACATCTGGTTCGGCACCTTGGCCATTTTGGCGGTGATGAGCGTATTTTTTGCTCCGCAAATGAAGAAATTCGAACCCAGTCTCACCATCACCCTGCAATCCGTTTTGCTGCTGCTCATGCTGCTCGGTATTCCCGGTATCTTTATGTGGTTCAGAAACAAAATGGCTGTCTTGGCCAAGGAAATGGACATTCCCAAACGGCTGAACCGGTATGAAGCCTACTCCCGTATCCGGCAGGCACTGTTCTTCATTTTTGGGTTTCTGGTACTGTTCATGCACGTATTCACCATTATGAAAGGTGCACCGTTGCTGTTCGCCGTAGTTATCCTGCTGACCATGTTCATCCTGCCTTCCAGAGGTCGACTCATCATGGAAGCCGGTTTGGCCAAACCGGAAGAAGAAGCCGAGAAGAACGAAGAAGATATGGGCTCCGAATAATGGAAAAGCTACTTGAAAACGATAAGGTTCGTCTTCGGGCACTGGAACCGGAAGACTTGGATTGCCTCTACCGTTGGGAAAACGACGATAGGTTGTGGGCATTCGGCAGTACGCTGACCCCCTTTTCCAGATTTGTGCTCCGTCAATACATTGAAAACTCGGGGCAGGATTTGTACGAAGCCAAACAGCTCCGCATGATGGTTGTCGAAAAAGCAACGGATACGCCCATTGGAACCATAGACTTATACGATTTCGACCCCTTCCATTTACGTGCGGGCATCGGCATTCTGATTGATGCGGATTACCAGAAGCAAGGCTTTGCAGTAGAAGCACTGTCCTTAATAAAGGCTTATGCTTTCAACTTCTTTAAAATGAATCAATTGTATGCATTTATTCCGGCTATGAACATTGGCAGCCAGCATTTGTTCCGTCGTTGCGGTTTTACGGAGTCAGGTTTGCTTCGGAAATGGAACAAGGCTTCAGAAGGAATGGAAGATGTATATGTGTATCAGTGTTTCCCGATCTAACGTTTCAGCGCCAAAAACCCTTTCAAAGCCCAGCGGTAGAAAGCCGGGTATTGGTTTCTGTAATGCTTGTCATAGTATTGCAGCATGGTTTCGTAGAACCACAGGCGGGTCACTTTTTTTGTTTTTTTATCCTTGTTCCTCAAGCCGGACTGATATTTGTGATGGATCAGGGTCACTCCCGGATGAAAAACCACCCGATATCCCGCTTCTCGGAATCGTTTGCACCAGTCGATGTCTTCTGCATACATGAAGAATCGCTCGTCCAACAATCCCACTTTTAAAACAGCTTCGTTCCGTACCAGCATGGCTGCGCCCGTACAAGCGTCGATGTCGTGAACCTCATGCATCGATTTGTACGTCAGGTGGTATTGTCCGAATCTCCTGCTTCGCGGAAACATGCGCTCCAAGCCCGAAAAATAGGTGAACGCAGCCCAGGGTGTCGTTTCGCCACGGTGACATGCGGGATCCGGAAGTCCTGAATCCAACCGCAAGAGGGGTGTGATGATACCAGCGGTGGGTTCTGCATCCATGTAATCTATCAATTGGTCTAGGTTGGAACCCGACGGCAGAAACTCGGTATCGCTGTTGAGCAACATCACATAGCGTGAAGGATTGTTCCTGACAGCCAGGTTGTTGCCATAAGCAAAACCGCCATTTCTGTCCGAGCATATGAGCCTGACGCCAGTCTGTTTTTCAATAAATGCCACCGATTCATCCGTACTGGCGTTGTCCACCACCACTACTTCCGTTTCAAACTTCGTCTGGTTCAGCCAATTCGACTGAAGGGATGGCAGGAGTTTTTCCAGCCAAGCTTTACCATTGTAGTTCAGGATGATGATGCTTAGGTCCATATTATGCTCCTTCCGTGTCAAAGTCAAATTCAAAATCGAAATCGTCGTCGCCGCTTTCGGCAAACTCATCGATATCGCGTCTGTCCTTTTTCGTTGGACGCCCGGTACCACGAGCCCTTCCAGTAAATCCGTTCAGTTTGCTCAGTTCCAGCAATTCCAACTGCTCCGCCGTGGTCACGTTTTGCAACACTTCGGGCACGAGTTTGGCACCGACCCGGTTTCCTGTGGCTTGCAAAACTTTGAACGACCATACAATAGGTGCCTTGCGGACCTGAATTACATCGCCCACTTTGACCGTCCTGGATGCCTTCAGGTTGCTGCCATTCATGCTGATGCGGCCCTTTTTGCAGGCTTCTGCAGCAATGTTCCTAGTCTTGAAAACTCGGGCGGCCCACAGCCATTTGTCGATGCGTACTTCCCCGGCCATCAGCGTTTGTTGTAATCGTTCATGGTGCGGTGAAGGCCGCTCAAACAAAAGCTCTTGGCTATGGCACCAGCCATGGTGATCCGTTCAGGCAACGTTTCCAATTGCTCAGGCGACCAGCCGCTCAGTACATAATCAATCTGATAGCCTTTGGGGAAATCGTTCCCAATGCCGAATCGCAACCTGGCGTATTTCTTTGTGCCCAACGTTTCCTGTATATGATTTAATCCGTTATGCCCGGCATCTCCGCCATCACCACGCAGACGCAAACTACCGAAGGGCAGCGCCAAGTCGTCCGAGATGACCAGCACATTCTCCAGAGGTATCTTCTTGGCCTGCATCCAGTACCGTACGGCATTCCCGCTCAAATTCATATAGGTTGAAGGCTTGAGCAATATCATCACATGGTTTTTTACTTTCACCTCGGCAATCGCTCCATACCGCTCCGTCGTAAACTTCACTCCAGCATCGATTGCCAGATCGTCCACCACGTCGAATCCCACATTATGCCTCGTATGTGCGTATTCCTCACCAATATTTCCCAGCCCCACAATCAAAAAATTCATCTATTCCAATTTTTACACAAATCTAATAAAAAAGGGACTGAATTTCTTTCGAATTTCAATCCCTCTCATTTCTTGTATTACATTTTTCACAAATCCACAAAAAAAGGGATTAAATTTCTTTCGAATTCAACCCCTCTCATTTCTTGCAAGGTAATATTTCAAAATGGATCGAAGTACAAGGCGCAATTTATGAGTTTCCCGGAGCGTACTTAAAGTACGTGAGGACAAACGAATGAATTGCAACGCAGTAATTCGGGCCAGTTTAAATATTACTTAGCTTTGGCGGCGGCTGCTGCGAGACCTCGTGCAACACGTGTCAACTTGACTGCACAAACCACTGACTGTTTGTTGGCCACGATTTCCAGCTTGTCGAAGCTCAGTGCACCTACCTGCAAGGTTTTACCCAAACCAAGGGTGGTCACGTCAATATTCAATGCTTCGGGGATATCCTTGTAAACAGCTTTAATTTTCAGTTTGCGGAGTTCCTGGCTAAGTTTACCACCTTCTTTAACACCATCGGCCAAGCCGATCAAACGAACAGGAACGTTCATCAGGATGGGTTTGGTTTCGGATACTTCATAGAAGTCCAGGTGAAGGGTTGTGTCTTTAACCGGGTGGAATTGAGCTTCTTTGAGGATGCTCTTGTATTTCTTGGCGCCGAGGGTCAGCTCAACGAGGAAAATTTCGGGAGTGAAAATGAGACCGCGCAGGTCGTTGTCAAGTACGGAGAAGTGAACCACTTCGCTGCCTCCGTAAAGTACACAGGGTACATTACCTTCTTTACGAACAATTTTTGCAGCCTTTTTGCCGAATTCAGGTCTCGGCGTACCAGATAGTTGATAAGTTTTCATGAGGTTTGTTTTTGTGTTACTCAAAAATTTTTAGAATATTGCTTCCAAATTTTTCCCATCACACGGATGTGTCAAAAGCGGCGCGAAGGTAAGAAAAACCAGCCGAATATCAAAATAATTCTGAAATCCATCTGCGTTCTTAAGACATTTTATAGAACAAGTCATTTCAGTAAATTGAATTTATCCAAATTGAATTTCCTTTTTGAATCTCTGAGAATCCAGAAGATAACCCCACTTATTAAAGCTGCAAAAAAGCACCATACTGACGTTAGATAATATCTAAAGAACAGTGCGGTGACCAAACAAGATAAAAACATTAATATGCCTAACAGATGCGTCCTTTGAATACTGGAAACAAAAAGAGGCGTGATAGAAGCAACTACGTAAACCCCAAAGGCCACAAGGCGAAGAGATTCAGGGAAATTATCGGTGTACTGAATATGGAAACCCTTAATTTCCGGGGTGACATTGAAAGACAATAAACAAAAAGCATAATACAATGACAATGCCACTCCTAAAAGCAGTAAAATCCTCAGTATCCTTTTTCTTTTTTTATTCTCTTCCATCAATAGAACTGAAAGAGGAATCATCATGGGCCAAAGCACCTCAGCCATGATTAAAAATAGATAGGTAAACCATTTTTGAACACCACCATAATCCGGATTTGGTAACGTTAACCACAAAACACCTTCAATAATTTGTTGAATCCCAAAAAATATTGGAATACTGGCAAACACAATCTGGGAAGGTTTATGAACCTTAAGAATGGTAGCAACACCTATTGTAGAAATGATAATGCCTCCTGCAAAACTAGCTTCTGGTGAAAAACACATATGTTTTATTATTGGTAAGTATTTAAAGTTCTGGGTTTAAACTCACAATATGAAAAAGCAAAGGCTGTTTAAAAACGACAGTCTTTGCTTTGCTTAAAATCTATGAAAACTATTTTTCCTTGGGAACTTTTAATCCGGCTTCGCGTGCTTCACTTATACCGATTGCTATTGCCTGCTCGCGGCTTTTTACAATTCCACCTTTACCGTCTTTGCCTGATTTTAATTTTCCATGCTTAAATTCATGCATGACCACTTCAATTTTGTCCTGAGCTTTTTTGGAATACTTTGCCATAATAATCTTGTATAAAATTGTGAACTTGTATTTACTCGGCAAAGATGGATACTGTTAAAGCGAAAAGCGCTACATAACTTTAGTAATAAGTTACATCATTCACACATTTTCGAAATCCCCCAAATTCAGCTTGATGGCCGGTTCATCATCGGTCAAATCGCTATCGGTCAACGCATTGGAAAGCTCAGTCGTGAGCAATTCTTCCTCCAGATCGGAGCCTAGTTCAAGGCTGTCGTTATCCTGCATAAAACGGATCACGTCTATGAGTGCTTCCGTAAATTTGGACAAGTCTTCCCGATACAGGAAAATCTTATGTTTTTCGTAGGAAACATCCGGGTTTTCAGGATCGCCCGATACTTTTTTCTTGCTTTCCGTCAGTGAAAGATAGAGATCCTCATTCCGGCTACGCTTTACATCCAGGTAGTAAATGCGTTTGCCCGCCTTAACCGTACGGCTGTAGGCGATTTCCTTCTCACGATGTTCTGGATCTTCTTTTCTGAAATATTCCATAAACGTTTTCTAATTGTAAGTGAATTAAAATACATTCAAAGTACAGCATTTTATTCCGAACAATCAACGCTCCCTACGGTTTTTTATCGTACTTTTGCGGCATAATCAGTAGTTCCTTCAAATATGATCAACCGCGCACTCATACGCATCAAGGTGGTTCAAATGGTTTACGCTTACTATCAAAGCGATTCCAAAGACCTGGCCAAGGCTGAAAAAGAATTCTTTCACAGCATCGAAAAGGCCGCAGACTTGTATCACTACCTTTTACAGCTGATCCTGGCCGAGACCGATTACGCGTACCAGCGTTTAGACGCCGCCCGTAACAAATATATTCCTTCCGAAGAGGAAAAAAATCCGAACACCCGTTTTGTTGACAATGCTTTTGCTGCGCAATTGGCAAAAAATAAAGTTCTTAAGACGTATTTGACCAATACCAAAATGTCTTGGGTCAACAATGATGCCTTTGTCAAGAACATTTACGACCAAATTCTAGCTAGCGATTTCTATATTGAATATATGAACGCTCCAGAAACCAGCTACGAAGCCGATCAGGAACTTTGGAGGAAAATATTCAAATCCATCCTTCAAAAAAGCGAAGAATTAACAGAAGTTCTTGAAGAACAGAACGTTTACTGGAACGACGACTTGGATATCATCCTTACCTTCGTCATGAAGACCATCAAGCGTTTCAAACCAGAAAACGGGGCCAATCAGGAGCTGTTGCCCATGTTTAAGGATGAGGAAGATCGTAAATTTGCTTCCGACCTTTTTTGCGCTACCATCCGTAACCGCGAGAAATACCGTAATTTGATCGATGAAGCCGTCAAGAACTGGGAGATTGAACGTTTGGCCATGATGGATCTGCTTATCTTGCAGGTTGCTTTGGCTGAAATCATGGAAATCGATGGTGTGCCTGTGAATGTCAGCCTGAACGAATACATCGACATTGCCAAATCCTACAGTACTCAGAAGAGCGGCCTATTCGTCAACGGTACCCTCGACCACATTGTGACCGAACTTCGTAAAGAAAACAAACTGTTCAAATCCTAACCCTTTTCTTTTTCCGAAAATAATGTATATTTGCATAGTACTTTTTAATAAATAAAAACATGACTTTAGCTACCATTTTATTGCAAGCTGCCGCAGCTGCTACCGGACAAGGTTCCATGATGAGCATGCTGCTCCCGATGCTTTTGATTTTCGTAGTGTTCTATTTCTTTATGATTCGTCCGCAAAACAAAAAGCAGAAAGAAATCCAGAAAGCCCGCGCCGCCATCAAAACCGGCGACAAAGTGGTCACTTCAGGTGGTATTTACGGTAAGATCAAAGATGTAAAGGAAGATTCCTTCATTATTGAAATCTCCGAAAACGTGCGTATCCGCGTGGAAAAATCCGCCGTATTCGCTGCCGCTGCCGATGCAGTTGCTGAAGAAAAGAAATAAAAACCAACCATTGTGGAAGACTCTCAACGTAAACCGGGGTTTCTGCAACCAATGAACAAAAAAATCCGGGCGCTCTTTAAACATCCGTTTACCAGGGAGTTCCGGATTTTTTTGATTTTTCTCGCCATTTCCGGTTTCTTCTGGTTTCTCCAGAGTCTCCAGGAAGTCCGGGAAGTAGAGATGCGTATACCGGTTATCTATAGCGAACTGCCGCCCCGCATCTCCATAACCAACGAATTGCCTTCGTATATTTTCGTTACCATCCGTGATAAGGGAACCCTTCTTTATTACTATTACCGTCACCGCAAAGGGTTGACCATCCGGCTAAACATACTGGATTACTACCATAAGGAAGATATCGGAAAGATTCCGTCTTCGGCCATCGAGTCGATTTTGAGAGAAAAACTGATGTCCTCCACCCAACTTATTCGCATCGCCCCAGATTTCATTCCTGTATTTTTTGCTCCCAAAAAGGCTAAAAGCATTCCTGTTCGCCTAGTTTCAAACCTGAATTTCGCTTCACAGCATTTGTTGGCCGATACACCCTTCATTCATCCGGCCACAGTCGAAGTCTTTGCTCCAGCCAGTATTCTAAGAAATATCAGGTTTGTTGAAACCGAAGTGCTCCATATTGATGAACTCAACGATACGACACTGGTTACGGTCGCACTCAAACCCATCAAAGGTGCCCGATACTCCGTTAATACGGTGGAAGTCCGCCTCTGCGTCGAAGAATTCACTGAACGAAACTTTTCCATTCCTGTGGAAGGTCTGAATTTCCCTTCTGGGCACTCCTTGCTTTCCTTTCCACCTACGGTCAACGTACGGTTTTTCCTGGGTCTTTCCGTTTATAACAAGATTAAAGCTTCCGATTTTAAGGTAGCTGTAGATTACAAAGACTTTCTTGCAACCAAAAACAACGTATGCAAGGTCCGTTTGGCCAAACGTCCTGAAGTGATTCAAAATATTCGCATTCAACCTGAATCGGTGGAATGCCTTTCTGAAAAAAATAAATGAAGATAGTAGGACTGACCGGTGGCATCGGTAGCGGTAAATCCATCGTGTCCGAATTGTTGCGCGTGTATGGCATTCCAGTCTATAATTCGGACAGCCGTTCAAAAATGCTTTGTCAAACAGATAAAGTTCTGAAAAACAGCCTGAAAAAGATTTTCGGTATGGAGGTCTATCTGCCCGACGGATGTCTGAACAGACCCTTCATGGCAAAAGCGATTTTTGAGGACAAAGCGTTGCTGCAGGCATCAAACCATTTAATTCATCCCGTTGTAGCCCGCGACTTTACGGAGTGGGTAAGCCGGCAGAATGCCCCGTTTGCTGTTCAGGAAACTGCCATCCTTTTTGAGGCAGGGTTGGAGAAGCTGTATGACACCATCGTTTGTGTCACAGCTCCTGAGGAACTCAAGATTCAGCGAACCTGTGCCCGAAGCGGCTTGAAAAAAGAAGAAGTCCTTGCACGAATGCGTAACCAACTTTCCGATGAGGAACGTATTCGGCGCTCCGACATCGTATTGATCAATGATGAAATCACACCTTTGATACCTCAAATCGAGGACCTGATGAAAAAAATAGCTAATTTCGTACCCAATATTTAAAACTGCTCCTATATGTTGAAATCAATTGTCGCCATTTCCGGCAAACCAGGCCTATACAAAGTCCTTTCACAAGGGAAAAACATGCTTATTGTCGAAAACCTCACAGATGGCAAGCGCGTACCCGCCCATTCCTCCGAAAAAGTGGTTTCCTTAGGTGATATTTCCATGTTTACCGAAGGCGAAGACAAGCCGCTGCATGAAATTATGGAAGCCATCAAGACCAAGGAAAACGGTGCCAAAGCCAGCGTTGATCCCAAATCGGACAATGCTGAATTGCGCACGTATTTTGCACAAATCGTACCCGATTTTGACCGTGAACGCGTTTATCCCACCGATATCCGCAAATTGGTTCAGTGGTACAACTTGCTTGTCGAGACCGGAAACACCGACTTTGCTCCGAAAGAAGTAGCGGAGGAAGCGGCCGAAGTTGAAGCTTAAGCCTTTATCCATGGGTATAGAGCACGAACTTATCTTGGTGACCATCACCGGCGAAGACCGCCCCGGTGTCACGTCGGCCATGACCGAGGTTTTGGGCCGATATGGTGCTGAAATCCTTGACATTGGGCAGGCAGACATTCATCACAGCCTTTCGCTTGGCCTTCTGTTTCGGATGCATAACAAGCTGCATTCGGGCGATGCCATCAAGGAACTTCTTTTCAAAGCCTCCGAAATGGGCGTGCACATCAAGTTCAAACTTGTTTCGGACGAACGGTATATTAATTGGGTCAATCGTCAGGGCCAAGGCCGCTACATTGTAACCCTGTTAGGTAAAGTTCTTACTGCTGAACAGGTTAGTCGTGTTACCAAGGTGCTGGCTGATGAAGAGCTGAACATCGACTTCATCAAACGACTAACGGGTCGAACCCCTTTGTTCAACGAAGATGAAAGCTTGCGTTCCTGCATCGAGCTTTCCGTACGCGGCGCATTGAGCAACCGTAATTCCATTCAGAAACAGTTGGTTCAGCTTTCAGCAGATTTGGATGTGGATATTTCCTTTCAGGAAGACAACATGTTCCGACGCAACCGACGGCTGATTTGTTTTGATATGGATTCCACCCTTATTAAAACCGAAGTCATCGACGAACTCGCTGACAGGGCAGGAGTGGGGGAACAAGTGCGTGCCATTACCGAATCGGCCATGCGCGGAGAAATCGATTTCCATGAAAGCTTTACCCAACGTGTTTCGCTTTTGAAGGGCCTCGATGCCACTGTCTTGAACGATATTGCTGAAAATCTGCCCATTATGGAAGGCGCGGATAAACTGATGACCATCCTAAAACAATGCGGATTCAAGATTGCCATCCTTTCCGGGGGCTTCAGCTATTTCGGAGAGGTACTCAAAAAACGCTTTGGTGTCGACTATGTTTATGCCAACGAACTGGAAATCAAGGATGGGAAACTCACCGGAAAGTATATCGGTGATGTGGTGGACGGAAAACGCAAAGCGGAACTCCTACGCTTGATTGCCCAAGTGGAACACATTGACCTTCAGCAAACCATAGCCGTGGGCGATGGTGCCAACGACCTGCCCATGATCAACCTAGCCGGCTTAGGCATTGCCTTCCACGCAAAACCCAAAGTCAAGGAAAGTGCAGGCCAATCCATTTCGACCATCGGATTGGACGGAATCCTGTATTTCCTTGGATTCCGCGATATCCACCTCGAACAACGTTTCTAATCAACTAAAAAGCTATTCTTATGAATGCGAACGAAGAAGAATTTCTCCCTTACGACGACGATGAAGCCATCAAATTCATCCGCAACCAGATTCCTCAGGAATTGAAAGAAAAATTCAGCGACGACGACCTGAATTATCTCATCGACCTCATCTACGAGTTCTACGAAGAAAAAGGCTTCCTCGACGACGACGACACGGAAGTGGACATCGACTTGGACGAACTGACCGCTTATGTGGTCAAGCAATCCAAGAAAGATAAAGTTGGCGTTTACACCGAAGAAGAAATCTCGTTTGTGGTAGATGCGGAAATCGCCTACTGCGACTCGTTGGGCGTTTTTGAGTAAGGTCGTTCTATCAAACAAAAAATGGTGCAGTTCACTAGGAACTGCACCATTTTTTTTGGAATTATTTCGGATCAAGCATGCTTCGCCTTTAGCGCTGCATAGATTTCCTGTTCAATCTGATCCGCCAATTCCGGATTCTGTTTCATCACATCCTTGGCGGCTTCGCGACCCTGACCAATTTTGGTTTCACCGTAACTGTACCAGGAACCGCTTTTCTTGATGATGCCCAAATCGGAACCCATGTCGATGATTTCACCCGTCTTAGAGATGCCTTCACCGTACATGATGTCGAACTCGGCTTTGCGGAAGGGGGGAGCAACTTTATTTTTTACCACTTTGACGCGGGTTTGGTTGCCGGTAGCTTCTTCACCGTCCTTGATTTGGCCAATGCGACGGATATCCAGACGTACGGAAGCGTAGAACTTAAGGGCGTTGCCACCGGTGGTTGTTTCGGGATTGCCGAACATGACACCGATTTTTTCACGCAACTGGTTGATAAAGATGCAGGTGGTGTTGGTTTTGCTGATGGCAGCCGTCAGTTTGCGCAGGGCCTGAGACATCAGACGAGCCTGCAAGCCGACTTTGGAGTCACCCATGTCGCCTTCGAGTTCTGCTCTGGGGGTCAGCGCAGCAACAGAGTCAATAACAATGATGTCAATAGCAGAGGAACGAATGAGTGATTCAGCAATTTCCAAAGCTTGTTCTCCGTTGTCGGGTTGTGAAATCCAAAGGTTCTCCACATCCACACCCAGTTTTTCGGCATAAAAACGGTCGAAAGCATGCTCTGCATCAATGAAGGCAGCGATGCCTCCGGCTTTTTGAGCTTCGGCAATGGCATGAATGGCCAGGGTTGTTTTACCCGATGATTCCGGGCCGTAAATTTCAATGACGCGGCCGCGTGGAAAACCACCGACACCGAGTGCTACGTTCAAAGCGATGGAGCCGCTGGAGATGACAGCGATGTCTTCGATGGCTTCGTCACCGAGTTTCATGATGGAGCCCTTGCCATAGCTTTTTTCGATTTTTTCCATGGCCGCCATCAAGGCTTTCATTTTGTCACTGAGTGGCGCTTTTACTTCCGCCGATTCTTCTTTTTTTGCCATTTTATAGTATTTTTTTTGATTTTTGTTCTGAACTCAAAGATAAACGAAATTCCGAAACCCTTGTATTTTATTTGTGTTAAATAATACTAAATTAATAAGTAAATATTAAGTAAGTATTACCATGCACTGCTTGGGTAGATTTTTCTTTTGAGTGCCAAGGTCAAGGCACTGTTTACGCAGCCGTACCGGAGCGTACTTAGGTACGTGAGGATCGGCAAGTGAACAGTAACGCAGAGATTGTCGCTCAAAAGGAAAATTTCGGGAGCTCTAAGTCTATGTTGAAGTATTCATGCCAAGGCAAGCCGTTTTCAGCCAACGCTTTCAGGAACGGATCTGGATTGAATTCCTCCACATTCCACACGCCCGGTTTCTTCCAATGCCCCTGAAGAAACATCATCGCGCCACACATGGCCGGTACTCCGGTAGTGTAGCTCACGCCCTGTGCGCCGGTTTCTTTGTAAGCCGCTTCGTGGCTGCAATTGTTGTACACCGCATAAGTCAGCTCCTTACCGTCCTTGATGCCACGGATGCGGCAACCAATACTCGTCTGGCCGGTATAGTTTTCGCCCAGTTCACCCGGATCCGGTAACACCGCTTTCAGGAATTGTATGGGTACGATTTCCATACCATTGTATATAATTGGATCGATGCGAGCCATGCCGATGTTCTGAATCACGCGCAAATGCGTGAGGTATTCCTGTCCGAATGTCATCCAGAAACGAGCGCGCTTCAAGGTGGGGAAATTCTTGACCAACGATTCCAGTTCTTCATGGAAAATCACGTATGATTCTTTAGGCCCAACCTCAGGGTAGGTGAGGGGCCTATGGATTTCGTGCGGTTCGGTAATGACCCACTGACCGTTTTCCCAGTACTTTCCCTTTTGCGTCACTTCGCGAATATTTATTTCAGGGTTGAAGTTGGTGGCGAAGGCTTTGTGATGGTCACCAGCGTTGCAGTCAACAATGTCGAGGTACTGGATTTCGTCGAAATGGTGCTTGGCGGCATAAGCGGTCCAAACACCGGTCACACCCGGGTCGAAACCACAACCTAAGATGGCGGTGAGTCCGGCTTCTTCAAAGCGTTTTTTATACGCCCATTGCCAGGAATATTCGAAATGAGCTTCATCCTTGGGCTCGTAGTTGGCCGTGTCCAAGTAATTCACCCCGCAGGCTAAGCAAGCATCCATGATGGTTAGGTCCTGATAGGGCAAAGCCACGTTGATAACCAACTCCGGTTTTTCTGCATTCAAAAGTGCAATCAGTTGATTCACATCGTCCGCATCCACCTGAGCGGTACGAATGAGACCTCCACCAACGGCTTCAGCTATAGCATCGCATTTGGATTTGGTCCGGCTTGCCAACACGATTTCAGTGAACAATTCCGGATGCTGCGCCAGTTTGTGGGCCACCACGGTCCCGACACCACCGGCGCCGATTTGGAGTACTTTTCCCATCTATGATAAATTAAAGGTTGTCATTTTTTATTTGAAATACAAAGGTAGGAAATTGGCAAAATTTATCCCTATCTTTGCAGAGAATTTTAGGGGTGTCCCAACGTATTGGGGCTGAGATAATACCCTTTGAACCGGATGTAGATAATCCTACCGTCGGGAAAAAGACCGCACACCGAGTGCACCTTCTGGTATCCTTCTCTTTTGAACCCCTTTTCTATTGTTTCACTTTAAACCAAAGAAAACATGAAAAGGTTTTTTTTATGCCTGATGGCGGCTTCAGCCATTATTCCCAACTTAAAAGCCATAACGGTAGAAACCAATGGCAAAGACAGTCTGCGTAACTTACAGCTCGAAGACGTGTACATCATCGGCAACCATGCCGGCAAGCAGACGCCGGTGGCCCAGACCAACCTGGAGGGCAAGCAAATCCAGGCGCTGACGCTGGCCAACAACATTCCCTACGTGCTTTGGATGACGCCTTCCCTGGTGGCGACCAGCGAAAATGGCACGGCATCCGGCAACACCTACTTACGCATCCGAGGTACGGACGCCAGTCGCATCAATGTGACGCTGAACGGCATTCCGCTCAACAATCCCGAATCGCAGGATGTGTTCTGGGTGGATGTGCCCGACATGTCTTCCGCCTTACAAACCATTCAAGTGCAGCGTGGGGTAGGGACGTCCGTCAACGGTGCAGGGGCTTTCGGTGCCAGCATCAATATGACCACCCGGGTGCCAGGCATGAAACCGTACATTGAATCGGCCACGACGGTGGGCAGTTACGGCACCTTTCAGGAAAACATCGCTGCTGGAACCGGCGTGATCGGAAATGGTTACAGTTTCGACATGCGCTATTCCAAACTGAATTCCGACGGCTACATTCGAAACGGCTGGTGCGACCATGAATCGTTGTTTGCTTCCTTTGCCAAACGGTTCAGCAAGGGCGCCCTGCGTTTCAACTACATTTATGGCAAGGAGCAGACGGGTATCACCTGGGAAGGCATTTCGCAGGAAAAATTCAATACCGATCCCACCTACAACCCGGCCGGTCTAAAACCGGATGGCAGTTATTACAACAATCAAAGCGACAATTACTGGCAGAACCATTTCCAATTGTTTTATACACAGGAGCTTGCGCAGGACTTTCTACTTAGTGCCGGCCTGAATTACACAAACGGCTATGGCTACTACGAAGAATACAAAATCGGCAAAAGTTTTGCAGAAATGGGACTGGCTGACCAAACCATTGGCAGTGTCACCTACGACGCTTCCGACCTGATTCGCCGCAAAAACATGGCCAACGGTTTCTACACTGGCAACCTCAACCTGCAGTACAGAAAAAACGGCTTGAACTTGCAGGGCGGTACCATGTACACCTATTACAACGGCGACCATTATGCACGATTGAGATGGGTGGAACACAATGAGAATATTCCCGCTAACTTTGAATGGGTTCGCAACAACGCTGAGAAAACTGACGCCAACGTTTTCGCCAAGGCTGAATACGACCTAGGAAACGGCCTCAATGCCTATCTGGATCTGCAATACCGGTATGTCGATTACGTCCTGAAAGGTTTGGACGACGACGATATGCAAGACATGTCCCAACACCGCACGTGGAATTTTTTCAACCCCAAAGGCGGAATCTTTTACGAAATAAATCCTGATCAGAAGGTCTTTGCTTCCGTTGCGGTGGCGCATCGTGAACCGGGGCGTGCCGATATCAAGGATGCCCGTAAATCAGGCAGCACGGCGGATATCAAGGCAGAACGTCTCACCGATTTCGAGTTCGGCTATACCTTCGACAACAAAGTCTGGATGGCATCCGCCAATGTGTATTTAATGGATTACAAGGACCAGCTGGTGCCCACGGGCAAACTCAACGACGTGGGTTACGTGCTCATGAGCAATGTGGCCAAAAGTTACCGCACCGGTATCGAACTTCAAGCAGGCTACAAGCCCTGCAAATGCCTGCAGATCGATGCAAACACGACTTTGAGCTGTAACCGCATTGTCGATTATACCGCCTGGTACGAAACCTACGACAATAGCAACGATTGGGGTTCAGCAGCTCAGATGAGCCAACATTTCAGCGAAATAAAACTCCCGAACTCGCCTGAAGTCATTGCGGCTTTAAGCATGAGTTACTTGCCTGTGGAAAAAGTGCGTTTAAACCTTGTTTTTAAATACGTTGATCAGCAGTACTATACCAACACCCAAAACGAGGACTTGAAGCTACCGGCTTACAACCAAACGGATTTTTCGGCCAACTATGAGTTCCGCCTGTTGGGTTGTGCGGATGCCACTTTCGGCGTATATGTCAACAATGTGTTCAGCAACAAATATGCCTGCAATGCCTGGGGTTATGAGGCGCATTTTGCCAATGGCGACCCAACGTATACCGAAAAGGGTTTGTACGTAGTGGCACCAAGGAATTATTTGGCTAAATTTACGGTGAAATTCTAGAAGATGATGGAAAGGGCTGCCAAAACTGTGCCTTGACCTTGGCATTCCTTTCCATCATCTTGCAAAACAAGTAATTAGAGTATGCAAGCACTGATCCTGGCCGACGGAGCCTTTCCGACCACTAAAAATCGTCAAGAATTATTGAGGCACGCCCAGAACATCGTCTGTTGCGACGGCGCCACGAGCAAACTCCTCGATTTCGGTCGTGAACCCGTCGCCATCGTTGGTGACATGGACAGCATTTCTGCCGAATTGAAAGCGCAATTTGCTGACCGAATATACTTAGTAGCCGAACAGGAAACCAACGATCTCACCAAAGCCGTGAACTATTGCATGGAACACGGCTTTGACGAGATTGCCATCCTGGGCGCCACCGGCTTGAGGGAGGACCACACCCTAGGAAACATCGCACTTTTAGCCGATTATGCCCCCCGTTTGAAATCCGTCTGTCTGCTCACCGATTACGGTCGCATCGATGCCTTTCGTTCTGGCATGAGCGTAAACGACTTCATCGAACCCGGGTTGGATGCCCTAGCCCCTGAGGTCTGCACCACACGAAACGGAGCCTTTACCGTTGCCCGCTTCCACAGTTTTGAAGGCCAGCAGGTTTCCATTTTTGCATTGACTCCCGATTCGAACATTTCCTCCCTTGGCCTAAAATACCCGATCGAAAACCGGAGCCTAACTTCCTGGTGGCAAGGGACTCTTAATGAATCGGCCGGTGAACAGTTCTCCCTATCCATCGACCAAGGGATTCTTTTGGTCTATCGCTTGGATTAAGCCTTTTCCTTCTTCAGGTAAATGTACCAGTAAACGCAACCCACCAATAGCGCACCTCCCACGATGTTGCCTAAAGTGGCTGGAATCAGGTTTTTAACGATGAAATCAATCCAAGTGATGTCCGCGCCCGTATACATGGCGGCAGGGATAAAAAACATGTTGGCGATGCTGTGCTCGTAACCCAAGGTTACAAAAATCATGACCGGAATCCATATGCCAATAGCCTTGCCAGCAATGTCTTTGGCCGCAAATCCCATCCAGGTGCCCAGACAAACCAGCCAGTTGGCTCCAACGCCTTTGATGAACACCGTCCAAAAATCGTGGCTCATCTTACCCTCCGCCAAATGGTGCAGGTAATCCTTCCAGGGTGAAGTTCCGATGATGTCCGTTTGATAGGTCATGAACCAAGCCACGAACTGGGCGCCGATGAAGTTGAAAACGTAGGATATCAGCCAGATTTTCAGTAGCATCGTCCATTTGATCTGTTTGTCCAGCCACGGCAGAACGATGCCCGTGCAGTCGCTGGTGAACAAATCGGCACCGGCCACGGAAACCATAATCAGTCCGACAGGGAACAAGGCCCCAGCCATCAACTTGACCAAGCCGGGATTGCTGGCCATAAGCCCTGGCATTCCGCCCGAAACCATCACGGTGAGCAAACCGCCAAAGGCGATGAAAGTGCCGCCCAGAAAGGCCAGCAGGGCAAAACGGACAAAAGACAGTTTTGTTTTGTATAGGCCGTTCTGCAAGAATTCGGCCGCAATTTCCTTGGGAGAATTGTAGTTCATTGTTACCTTTTAAAAACCGGCCGCAAAGATACTACTTTTTCGTAGGGTACAAAACCTTGATGATAAAGTTGCTTCCGGTTTTGAGGATGACCAGTTCCTTCGTCAACGCATTGTATTTCCATTTGTCCGCGTTCAGCACCTTGGAAGGTTTCTCGACGTTCTGAATCAGAAAGGCGTAGGGCAGGCTGGTTTTGCCTTCCGCCAGCACATCACCGTCATAGGCCAGGTGGATTTGTTCGTAGGCAATGCCGTCACCCAATGGTCTGTAGAACTGATAGTCGGACTTGCCGGCACCAGGTACAATGAAAACAGATTGTTTGCCCGCCAAATTGGCGTCGCCTACGCCAGAATAGCTGTTCGAAATGTTCATCGGAATAATGGCGCCCGCTTTAATGAACAGCGGGAATTCGTTGAGCGGGTAGGTTTCTCCGATTACGGTTCCGCCCTTACACATCGTTTTAGACCAGAATTCCATCCACGAACCACCATCGGGGAGTTTGAAACTCACTTCATCGTTTTCGGACGTGATGGCTTTGGTAAAAATATAATCGCCAACCGTATGGCTTTCGTCCGTGAAGGAGGTGTTCCGTAAGAGCGAACCGCCGGTTTTATGCACCTGAACGATGGTGCTGAACAGGTACGGGATCAGTTCCGTATGCAGCCAAACAGCTTGTTGATATGCTTTTGCAGCTTCCTCTCCATGATACCATGGCAGGTGGTTGCTGAACGCGCCGTTCTCGCCACCGTTTATCATTGAGGCTGTCATGGCAGCAAACTGGGCATAACGAATCAATTCCTTTTTGCTGGAACGCGCATTGAAGAATCCACCGACTTCGCAACCCGGCGCACCATAACCCAGCTCGGCACTTTTATAGATGTTGTTTATCTGCAGTTTAAGCCCTGTCCAGTCACCCTGGAAGTCTCCGCACCAACCGAGGCTCAATTGGTCCACAGAAGCCTCTACACCGCCCTGATCCACCTTAAAACCGTAAACACCACCGATGACCACTTTGTCCAGCTTCGCGTTCTACCATTTCACGGCTTCCTTGTTGGTGAAATCCAGGTGCAGACCTTCGCCTTTCCACCATTTGGAGGTGTTTCCGTTATTGATAGCGTATTTTTTGGTTAGAACCTCCTCAAAATAGGGGTTCATTTGAACAGGCACATCCTTGCTGCTGCTGTTGATGCAGCCAGTCAGCCAAAGAAAAACCTTGACATTTTCCTTCTTGAAGTTCCCGATCATTTCGGTGGCATTGGGATAGCGCTTCGTATCCCAGTTGAAATCGTTGTAGGAAGTGGACCAGGGGCTGTCGATGATGATGGCACCCACTGGCATCTGATGTGTCAAATACTCATATACAAGCTGTTGGGACGACGCTTGGTTGTTGGCACTGTCCTCCCAAACAATGTGTTCGAATGCCCAGCGGGGCGTGATGGGTGGAAATTTCTGGACTTGCGCGAACGCGGCTATGCTTAAACAGCATACACTCAGCGTAAAAAGTAGCTTTTTCATGATGCGGTAAGATGCCCGCAAGATACTAATATTCTTGTGGCATTTGCAACACCTCTTCATACGTAAATACAGGACCGTCCTTGCAAACGTAGGTTTTACCCACCGTGCAGTGCCCGCATTTACCCACACCGCATTTCATACGGTTTTCTAACGTTGTGAATATCTTATCATTAGCAAATCCACATTTGGCCAGAATCGGCATGGACATCTTGATCAGAATCGGTGGCCCTGCAACAATGGCTATGGCGTTTTTGCTGGAAGGCAGGTTTTGTTCGATGATGGTGGGAACGAAACCGATGTTGTCTTTCCAATCCTTGGTTTCACCACCTGGATCGACTGTGAGGAACAAATCCACGTCTGGACGGCTTTTCCAGTTTTCCAGTTCTTCCTTATAAACGAGGTCGGCCACTGTACGGGCTCCGTAATAAATGGAGACTTTGCCGAACTTTTCCCGTTGGTCCAACACGTTCCAGATGACACAACGTAAAGGCGGTAAGCCAATACCGCCGGTGATGAACACAATGTCCTTGCCATACCATTCTTCGATGGGGAAAGCCTTGCCGAAGGGGCCGCGAAGACCAATGATGTCGTTGATTTCGCAGTTGGCCAAGGCTTTGGTGACACGTCCTGAGCTTCGAAAGGTGCATTCAATGTAGCCTTCACGAGTGGGAGAGGAGGCGATGCAAAAGGTGCTTTCACCCTCGCCGAATACGCCGTATTCTGCAAACTGACCGGCCTTGAAGGTGAAATTCGCTGACGGATCCGTAAATTCCAGCCTGTATGTGCGCACCAGCGGTGCTTCGTCAATGATGTCGGCAATGCGGACCTGATAGGGAATGTATTGATTGGTATCCATTATTTTGTAACGCTCAGAATGTTTTCAAATATGTTCAGATGAGAAGGGCAAACGCGGATGCAACGGCCGCAACCCACGCAACTCACTACGCCCAGATTTTCGACCGAGTACTTGAATTTGTGCATCAAGCGTTGACGGCGGCGTTCGGTCTGGGTATTCCTAGGATTGTGCCCGGAGGAGTGCTTGGTGAACAGGCTCAGACCGCAGGCATCCCAGCAGCGCACCCGTTTTCCGTGGTCCTGCGTGCCTTCATCCTGAATGTCGAAGCAGGTGCAGGTAGGGCAGGCGAAAGCGCATGCACCACAGCTGAAGCAACCCATCGAGGCCTGTTTCCACTCGACACTGGCATAGGCGTTCTGGATTTTGTCCTTGATTTCTTCCATCGCAAAGTGGGTCACAGGCTTGGCAAGGAAGGCATCCTTACTTAAAGTATCGGTCGAAGTAAATAGTGTTGAATTGCTGGTTATCAATAACGAACCTTTTTCTGTCATCACTTCCACATAGTACTTTCCGTCCATCGCCGTGAGTAAGATATCGCTGCCTTTGGTATCGCCCGGATGGGAATCCACCGAGGTGCAAAAGCAACTTTCATCGCATTTGCTGCAGCTTATGGTCACCAACGTCGTCTTGTCATATCGAGCCTTGAAGTAGGCATCCGGGTTCTCCTGCAAGAAAAATTTGTTCAGGTAATCAAAACCCGCCGCATCGCAGGGACGCAAGCCCCAAACCACGGTTTCGGGAATTCTATCCAGTTGATCCTTGATGTCCAGACTGCCATCTTCGTTATGCTGGTACGTAAAGAGTTCCTCCACCTTGGGAAAAACAACTTCTTTGGCCGAAAACGCCGTTTGGATATAATCGGTAGCCACTTCAGCAAAGGATTGAACCGGTTTGAAGAAGACCTTACCGCTCTGCTTCAGCACCGGAGCGACCACGACCTTTCCAGCTTTGAGGAGACCGTCAACAAAAACGGCTATGTCGGAGGTTGAAATGAGTTTCAGTTCCATATCACTTATTTGATGAAGTTTTCTTTGTCGCCTGGCTTGAAGGTGTTCAAGGCGTAACCGCCCTTGAGCGACCAACCGGTCTTTCCACCGAATTCTTTTTCCATTTCCTGATTCATTTGGGCAGTCAGCAAATGTACCGGAATGCCTGCAGGGCAGATTCTGCCGCACTCTCCGCAATTGATGCAACGGCCGGCAAGGTGCATGGCGCGCATGGTGTGGTACTCGAAATTGCCCGAAGTTTGAGCCGAAGTCTTGATCCACTGCGGTTGGTTGCATTCCGTCGTACAAACCGTGCAATAGCACATCGGGCAGACGGCGCGGCAGGCGTAACATTTCACGCATTCGGACAACTGGTCTTTCCAGAAGGCCCAACGTTCCTCGCGGCTCATGGCGTTGAGCTTATCTATCATTTCCTGGTCTTCTGGTCGACAGGTCGGGAAATTCGCCTGTACATAGGCTTCCAATTCCTCGGCTGAACTCAATACGACCAGTTCACCGGCGCCATTCACAGTTAAATACGTCAATGTGAGCGACCACAGTTGGTTTTCGGAGAGCAGTTGCAGAACCGACCGCAGCGTGGCCACATTGGCAACCAAACCGATCTTGACAGCATCTTTTACCTCCTTCTTGTGCAGGTAAACCGACAAATTGTTTTTGCATTCCTGATTGAATACCAGCATGTTGGCTTCAGCGGAAGTCTCAATGAAGCAGGGGACAGGGCGTTTACCCAGATCCTCGCTGAAACCAATCAACAGATTGACGGTTCCGTTTTCCAGCAGTTCGGCGGCTTTAATCTGCAATTCCTTCATTTTCCAATTGTGTGAGCAGTGTATAATCTAGCGTTCTATAATCCACAAACGGCCCTTTGGCTCGGATGCTGTCTGTCGTTTCGTTCACCAATTCCGCCCATTTTTTTCCTTCAGCGGCCGAAACCCATGAAAAAGTGATTCGGTCTGTAGGAAATCCCATGAAATCCAACAACGATTTGAAAACCATCCAACGTCGACGAGCGTGGAAATTACCGGAAGTGTAGTGACAGTCGTTCGGATGGCAACCCGAAACGATGATGCCGTCCGCTCCATTCTGGAAAGCCTTGATAAGCAGCATGAAATCGATGCGTCCCGTGCATGGGAAGCGGATGATGCGGACGTTGGTCTCGTATTTGGTCCGGGAAGTCCCGGCCAGGTCGGCACCGGCATAGGTACACCAGTTGCAGACGAATGCGACTATTTTTGGTTCAAACGTTTCAGGCATAGGAATTATTCAAAAGGTTTGTTTAAAAGACCCATCACTTCCGACAACATCTGTTGGTTGGAAAAGCCCTGCAGGTCGATGGATTTGTTGCGGCACATGGCCACGCAGGTGCCACAGCCCTGACAGAGTCCGGCGTTCACTTTGGCGGCGTTCATCAGCAGGTTGCCGGCACGGTCGCGTATTTCCTCGCGTTCGATGGCTTGGTAGGGGCAGACCTCCTGACAGAGGAAACAACCCGTGCATGTCGTAAATACTGGAGCGGCGGAACGGTTCACGGTTGCCACCACCGGTTCGCGGGTCAATTCACTGCTGGAGAATAGGATGATGGTTTTGGCGGCAGCTGCTGAAGCCTGCGCCACCGTTTCCGGTATGTCCTTGGCCGATTGACAAGCGCCGGCCAGCGTAATGCCTGCCGTATTGGTTTCCACCGGTTTGAGTTTGGGGTGGGCTTCAGCAAAGAAATGATGGCTGTCGTAGCTGATGTGCAGTTTCTGTGCAACCGATTCCGCATCCTCGTTGGCTATAACGGCCGTAGCGAGCACTACCATGTCAGCTTCGATGGTCACTGGTTTGGCACCCAGCAAGGTGTCCACACCGACCACCATCAGCTTGCCGTCTTTCTCATAGATTCTGGAGACACGACCGCGAATATAGTTTACATCGTCTTCCTCAATGGCTCTTCGCACGAACTCGTCGTAGCTTTTGCCGGCTGAACGGATGTCCATGTAGAACACATGGGCTTTTCCGCTGTGGTTCTTGTGTTTGTACAGCATCGCATGTTTGGCCGTGTACATGCAGCAAATCTTGGAGCAATATTCAATGCCCTTGGCCTTGTCGCGGGAACCCGCGCACGCTAAAAATACAACCGTTTCAGGAACTTTGCCGTCCGAAGGGCGACGAATTTCACCACCGGTTGGACCGGAAGCAGAAGCCAGTCGTTCGAACTGCAGACCGTCGATGATGTCGGGATGTTTGCCATAACCGTATTCAGGGAAGAAGTCACTGTGCTTGATGTCGAAACCGGTAGCGGTCACAATGGCACCCACTTTAACATTGATGATTTTATCCTGTGTGGTGTAATCGATGGCGCCTACCGGGCAAATCTTGGCACATACTCCGCACTTGCCGCCCTTGGTGAACCAACTGCAATTCGCACGGTCTATAACCGGCTTATTCGGTACTGCCTGCGGAAACGGTGTATAAATAGCCGTGCGAAAACTCATTCCGGCGTTGAATTCGTCGGGTATCTTTTTGGTGGGACATTTCTGCCAGCAGGAACCGCAGCCTGTGCATTTGTCGAAGTCCACACTTTTGGCTTTCAGGCGAATATTCACATCAAAATTACCGATAAAACCGGTAACGTCTTCCACCGTGGCAAACGTATGCAAGGTAATGTTGGGATGCTGCGCCACTTCCACCATCCGCGGTGTCAAAATGCATTGAGAGCAGTCCAGCGTGGGGAAGGTTTCCGAAAGCTGCGACATGTGCCCGCCGATGGAAGGTGTTTTCTCCACCATGATGACCTGATGACCGGCATTGGCAATATCCAGAGCAGCCTGAATCCCGGCAATTCCGCCACCAATCACCAACGCTGTTTTAGTAATGGGCACCTTGATGGGGTAGAGGGCGGTGTCATTTTTTACTTTTTCCACCATCGTCCGCACGATATCCAGTGCTTTCTGTGTGGTTTCATCCGATTTCGGATGCACCCAGGAGCAATGCTCGCGGATGTTGGCCATTTCACAGAAATACGGGTTGATACCCGCTTTTTCAGCTGCCTTGCGGAACGTACCCTCGTGCATGCGCGGCGAACAAGCTCCGACCACGATGCCCGTGAGTTTGTGTTCCTTGATGGCATCCACGATCAAGGTCTGACCCGGATCCGAACACATGTATTTATAGTCCACGCTGAATGCAACGCCCGAAAGCTTGCCGGCCAGCCTGGCCACTTTTTCCACGTCAACCGTAGCGGAAATATTCTCGCCACAATGACAAATAAAAACGCCTATTCTTGCCATAGTTAAAGTTCTTTGCGGCCGACACAGGAAACGACCTTGCCGGTGGATACGAAATGACGGTTCAATCCCAGTTTGTCGGCAGAAATGCCCATGCTCAAGCCCAAAGCCTGTGTGATGAACATCACCGGTATATCGGATCCCTTATCCATTTGTTTGTTGATCTCCTTGCGACGGAGGTCCAGGTTCATTTGGCACATCGGGCAGGCCACCACAATGGATTCGGCCCCGCGTGAAACCGCGTCTTCCACAATCTTGGCCGAAAGCTTGGCAACGATGTCCGTGCGTGAAACCGAAAGCCCGGCACCGCAGCATTCGGTCTTGAAGGCCCAGTCGATGGGTGTGGCACCGGCCATTTCCATCACCTTGTCCATTTCCATGGGATTTTCAGGGAATTCCAAACGTGTCAGCTCCTTGGGCCTTGACAATAGGCAGCCGTAATAACAAGCCGTCTTTGTGTTCAGCTTGTTGACAATATATTGGTCTGCAACCGGGAAAATATGTTCCTGGAGGAATTCAAACACGGTCAGAATGCGGGCACTGCCTTTTACGGGCATTTCCAGATAATCCGAAATCTTAGAGCGCATGGGCTCGCTGGAAACCAATTCCTGTTGGGCGGTTGCCAAACGGCCGAAACAGGCGGCGCAAGGCACCAAAATCTGTTCCAAACCTTGCTTTTCAGCCAAAGCCAGCGTGCGGGCAGGCAGTGCCACCGACAAGTCGTGGTTCAGGGAGTGTGCAGCTGAGGCACCGCAACAGTTCCAATCGTTGATTTCTTCCAGCACGACACCGCATTTCTCGGCCACGGCAAACAAGGATTCGCTGTATTCTCTTCCCGAACCTTGCAGGGAACAGCCGGGGTAATATCCTATTCTCATCCGCTTATTTTTTTGAACAGTTTCTTAATTTCATCAGGATTCTGCACCCTATGCGGAATCAGGCCAAGTTTCCCTTTGAACAGCATGGAGGGCGCATTCTGCAAATCCTGGAACAAATTCAGGGTGCGAAGCTTATAATCAATGGTCAGGCCCAGCTCATTGAGCTTGCCGTTCCGTTCCACTTCGTCCAAAAAGGCTCTGTGGAATTTCAAAATATTCTTGGCTTTCGGATTCACCAGATTCCTTCGAATAGATTCCTGTCGGAGGAAGTCCATGATGTTGGGCAATTTCACTTCCTGAGGACAGCGCGAATAGCAGGTGTCGCAGGCAAGGCAAAGCCAGATGCTGGTTGAAGTTAGGATTTCATTTTCGTAACCGGGGTATTCGGCTTGCAACATCCGCAGTATCTGATTGGGCATCAGATCCATTTCTGCATTGAGGGGGCAACCGGCCGTGCATTTTCCGCATTGGTAGCAGGTTTGAACCTCAACGCCGACGGCGTTTTCCACCAGTTGTTTCAGGGATTCGTTCCCCGAATGTGTATATATATTTTCCATTCTCGACATATTTTTTTAGTCGTTGCCCGACTCGCTAATTCGGGCGCAAATATAGCGTTTTTTGATAAGTGGAGATAGCAAAATAGGTTTTATTTAGTGTACTAATTGACTTTTTTTGCACACTATACGATAGCTTGTGTAATGGTACAAAATCCACGACAATAAAGCAAGAAAACCCTTGGTATTTAGCATTTTTTGGCAATAAAAAGCCGTCCTCTCCGAACGGCAAACACGCGCTGAAAGTTGTTCAAATAGGGAGTGCAGTACAAGGCACTGATTGCGCAGTCGTACCGGAGCGTACTTAAGGTACGAAGGATCGACAAGTGATCAGGCAACGTTTTCAATAAGCGAGAGCAGAGGCAAACTTGTTTGACTATGCCGAGCAAGAAAACGCCTGCGCCATTGGCGCGAACGCAGGCTGTGCTTCCTATTTGGACAACTTAACTTAGGAGTCTTCGGTTTCTAAATCCACTACCGGCACGTGACGACGGAACGCCTCATTGAACGAAATCAACGTTTCTGTCCGCGCCAACCCCAGCGGCTGCAACTTCTCATGGATGATGCTCAGCAAATGTTTGTTGTTCTTGGCGTAAATCTTGATGAACATGTCGTACTGCCCCGTCGTATAATGGCATTCCACCACTTCAGGTATCTTGAGCAATTCCGCCAAAACATGTTTGAACTGCCCCGGATCTTTCAAAAAGATACCTAGGAAGGCGCAGGTTTGGTAACCAATTTTGTTGGCATCGATAACGAATTCAGAACCCTTGATGATGCCCAGATTGTGAAGTTTCTGGATACGTTGATGAATGGCTGCACCGGAGACGTTGCACTCGCGTGCTACTTCCAGAAAAGGCACTCTGGCATCTTCGGCAATCATTTTCAGAATTTTTTCATCCAGCTTGTCCAGTTGGTGATGTCCCATGATTGTGATTGTTTTTAAGGTTATTTCTTTTTAAATACAAGCGAAGTACGCGAGGGCAAATATAATTTCAGCCATTCCAGGTCGGTGTTTTTTTCCAGACCTTTTTGAGTGAAGTATTCAATTTTTTCATTGATGTGTCCGTAACCGCCAAATTTGACGTTGTCCGAATTCAACACAATCTGGTAACTGCCTTTTTCAACCATCATGCCGTAGCCGGTAAAGGACTTGTACGGATGCAGGTTGGTGATGAACAGCAAGTCGCCGCGTTGGTAGGCCAGAATCTGGTCATCGTTGTTGATGCACCGTTCTATAGGGTGTTCAGCCATTTGCTTCTTGTTCTTCACGATCAGTTTCATCAATTCTTGGTCATAGAGTCCCAGATACTGATATTTGAGGTGCGGATTGTCGGCCAGACTCCATTGGCGACGGGCATATTTGTGCGACCAACCATTGCCCTCGCGGGGGAAATCGATCCATTCGGGATGGCCGAATTCGTTGCCCATAAAATTCAGGTAACCGCCATTGATGGTGCTGGCTGTGAGGAAGCGGATGACTTTGTGCAAGGCCATGCCCCGCTCTACAGTGAAATTCGGGTCTTCCTTCATCATATGCCAGTACATGTCGGCATCTATAAGCCTAAAAATGAGGGTTTTGTCACCAACCATGGCCTGGTCATGGCTTTCAGCATAGCTGATGGTCTTTTCGTCGGCACGGCGGTTGGTCAGTTCCCACCAAAGGATTGAAGGTTTCCAATTTTCATCTTTGGATTCCTTGATGAGCTTGATCCAGAAATCGGGAACCCCCATGGCCAAGCGGTAATCGAAACCGATACCTCCATTCTTGAAGGGTACTGCCAAGCCCGGCATGCCGCTTACGTCTTCGGCAATCGTTACCGCTTTCGGATTGATTTCGTGAATCAGCTTGTTGGCCAGCGTGAGGTAACAAATGGCGTCTCCGTTGGAATTGGAGCTGTAATAACCGTCGTAATGGCCAAAGGAATCGCCGACCCCGTGGCTTTTATAGAGCATGGAAGTGACACCGTCGAAGCGGAATCCGTCAAACTGGAATTCCTTGATCCAATATTGGCAATTGGAAAGCAGAAAATGCACCACTTCGTCCTTGTGGTAGTTGAAACACAGCGAATCCCAGGCCGGATGTTCGCCGTCAAAATACAAATCCCGAGTTCCGTCCAATGCACCCAAGCCTTCGATGGTATTTTTCACGGCATGGGAATGTACCAAGTCCATAATGACCGTCAAACCCAGTGCATGGGCTTCGTCAATGAGTTCCTTCAGCTCTTCGGGCGTGCCGAAGCGGGAGGAGGGAGCAAAGAATCCGGAAACGTGGTAGCCGAAGGAGCCATAATAGGGGTGTTCCTGAATGGCCATGATTTGTAGAGCATTGTAGCCTGCCTTGACTACCCTGGGCAATATGTTCCGGCGGAATTCGTCGTAGGTGCCCACCCGTTCTTCCTCGACAGCCATCCCGATGTGGCATTCATAAATCAATAGTGCACCGGGTTTCGGTTTGAAAATGGGATTTTTGAAAACGTAGGGTTTCGGATCCCAGACCTGTGCGCTGAAAAGCTTGGTGACATGATCCTGAACCACACGGTTTGCCCAGGCAGGAATGCGTTCACCCGATCCACCGTTCCATTCCACCACCATTTTGAACAGTTGGCCGTGTTTAAGGGCTTCAGCCGGTAACAGCAATTCCCAGATGCCGTTCTCCAATTTGTTCAGCCAGAAGCCGTCCTGCTTGGTCCATCCGTTGAAATCGCCGATCAGACAAATGGAGGTGGCGTTTGGAGCCCATTCCCTGAAAGCCCAGCCCGTATCCGTTTTGTGAAGGCCGAAATAATGGTAACCGTTGGCAAATTCAGATAAGGGTGCCCCCCCAGTCAACGTTGCTTCCCGTTCAACCGCGTAATTATAACGGCCGTTGATGGCCTCACTGTACGGTTCCAACCAAGGGTCGTCCTTGATCAATTGGAGCGTTGACTTTGTCGTTGCTGTTGATGCCATATTATTGTTTGTCAGTTGTTTATACCAAAACCTTTACGACGGCTTTCTTGATGGGGCCGTTGCCGATGCCGGGTGCATGTCCGTCTTCGGGGAAGAAAATGGCGAATTCGCCAGGGTTGACGGTGAGGAAGGTGCTCGGTTTGTTGGTAAAGAATTGCAGATCCTTTTCCGTATTGTAGGGTTCGATGGCGTCCGTGCAATGTTCGATGGCTGTCCAACCCATGGTTTCAACACCTGAAATAACCACTTGAATGTCAATGTATTTAACATGCGATTCCATTTTTGCAGCTTCAGGTGTTTTACCATCTATCTCCATGACAGAAATAAACAGCTTGTCACCATCAATGATCGTTTTTCCGAGTTCCATTTTAGACAGGTCGTTTTTTTGGATAAACTCGAAAGCCTGCTTGAAAAGAGGGCTGAGTGCCAGCGTGGACGCTGCATTTTTAAGTGAATCGAGGATCATGTGGAAAAGGTTTTGATTTGAAACTTATTAGGTCGATTTTCAGCGTATCTATTGGCAAATATAGACTATTTATTGGGAATAATGTCCAAAAATCCGTAAGTTTGTACGTACTGAAAGGAATGAAACGAATTATTTTCGCGTATGCCCCATCTTCCATCCTTAATCTTTGACTTAGCCCTTATATTGGTTTCAGCAGGTTTTATAACCTTGTTGTTCAAGGCTTTAAAGCAACCGTTGGTGCTTGGCTATATTGTTGCAGGCATCCTGGCGGGACCGCATTTGCACTTCTTGCCGGTACACATCACCGACACGGCCAACGTTCAGACCTGGGCAGACATCGGTGTGATTTTCCTGCTTTTCGCCCTGGGACTCGAGTTTAGTTTCAAGAAATTGCTGGTGGTTGGAAAAACAGCCTTGCTCACGGCCACCGTTGCCGTGGGAGGGATGATGGTCACCGGTTTTCTGGTCGGGCATTTTCTGGGTTGGTCCAACATCAACTGCCTGTTTCTGGGCGGCATGCTGGCCATGTCTTCCACCACCATCATCATCAAGGCCTTCAACGATTTGGGCATGACCGACAAACCCTGTGCCCCGCAGGTCTTTGGCGTCCTCATTGTCGAAGACCTAGTCGCTGTCATCCTAATGGTGATGCTTTCCACCCTTTCAGTCAGTAACAAGTTCAATGGCGGCGAAATGCTGGTGAGTATTTCCAGACTGGTCTTTTTCCTGGCACTCTGGTTTATTTTTGGCATCTTCTTGGTTCCCACCTTTTTAAAGAAAGCCCGCAGGCTCATGAATGAGGAAACCCTGCTCATTATATCACTCGGTTTGTGCCTCGGGATGGTCGTCGTGGCCGTCAAAGCCGGTTTCTCGGCAGCCCTTGGCGCCTTCATCATGGGTTCCATACTGGCAGAAACCAACGATGTAAAGCGTATCGAAAAGCTGATGGAGCCCCTTAAAAACCTATTCGGCGCCATTTTCTTCGTGTCTGTCGGCATGATGGTTCAACCAGAAATATTGACCCAATATGCAGGCCCCATCGGCATTTTGGTTCTGACAGTCCTGCTTGGACAAATCATTTTCGCTACGACCGGTTTCCTACTTTCTGGCCAAACCCTTCAATCGGCCATGCAATCCGGGTTCAGCCTGGCTCAAATAGGAGAATTCGCCTTCATCATCGCCGCGCTCGGGTTGAGCCTCGGCGTGACCGATTCGTTTCTATATCCGGTCATCATCGCCGTTTCCGTCATCACCACGTTCACCACACCGTACATGATCAAAGTGGCGCAGCCAGCTTATCGGTTTTTGTACCGTCACTTGCCCGAAAGTTGGGTTTATAAATTGAGCCAGCCCCGTGTGGGCAAGCAGCGCAGCACCAGTCAAAAAGCCTGGGGTTATTTCCTCAAGGATTTCTTGGTCTATACCGTCGTGCTATCCACCGTCGTTGTCGCTATCCTGCTCTTGTCCCTGCTTTATCTGCATCCCTTCCTGCTGAAGTATCTCTCCTTGCAGCTTGCTTCCTTACTTTCCTTTGTCATCACCCTGACAACTATGGCGCCCTTTCTGCGCGCCATGATGTACACCAACGGCAATTCCGCCAGTACCATGTTCAACCTTTCCATGGAGAAGGTTTCCAACCAACGTATCTTGCTTTTGCTTTCCGGATTTCGCATTTTCACCGTGTTTGTCACGCTACTGTTCGTCACGAATTCCTTTTTCCACATTTCTTGGGTAGTCAATAGCATCCTAACCCTGATTATCCTCATCACCATCATTCGCTCCAAATGGTTGCTCCGCCATTTCTGGCGATTGGAAGCCCGTTTCCTCATCAATCTGAACGACCGCCAGACGGAGAAGAACCTGCTCAAAATCGAAGCGAACAATGGCGTGATGCACCTCAGCGAAATGCAAAGCAATCATTGGCTGGACTACAAACTCTTTACCTGCGCCTTGCGTCTGCGACCGGGCAGCCCCTTTGTCGGTCAGCGCATCCGCGACCTGACCATGCGTAAAGTATACAATGTCATGGTCATCCGTATCCGAACCAAGGCCATGGATTTCATCAATATTCCCGATAGGGAGTATGTTTTGCAGGAAGGCGACACCCTTCGTCTCGCCGGAAAGCGCAGCTCGCTTCGCAAGCTGCAGGAAGATGAGCTTTTGACGCTGGAATTCGTGGATCATTCTTTTATGACGCTGCACGGTTTTTCCAAACTGGAATTCAATCGCAAGGAGCAGAAGGAACGGGTTACTTGCTTCGGTATTCCCTTGACTAAGAAATCGCCGTTGAGCGGTAAAAACCTGATAGAATCCAACCTTGGATCCAAGGCAAAATGCCTCATTGTCGGCCTTGAAAGAGAAGGCAAACAAATAGTGAACCCGGAAGCCAGGCTCGTTTTGGAAGTAGGTGATGTGGTTTGGGTGGTCGGAGAAGAAAAGCCAGTCTCCATACTCATTGAAAGCAACGTTTACGGTTTGTAGAGTTTACAAATCCGTAATGGGTTTGTGTTGCGGAACCAACCATTTCATGATGGCCCAAGCTAGTAGGTAAGCAAAGGCGCACAGGGAGAACATGATGCCGTATGCTTGTGTCGTGCTCAGGGTGGCACTTCCGTCCAGGGCACCGGCAAGTTTCTGAACCAGTACACCGCCCAAACCACCTGCTGCTGCTCCGATGCCAGTAACGGTACCAACCGCTTTTTTCGGGAACATGTCGGAAACCGTGGTGAACAAATTGGCGGACCAAGCTTGATGAGCAGCACCACCGATGCAAATGACGCCGATGGCAGCTACGATACCGTAGTTACCGGCAAACCATTGTGTGGTCAGCAGAGCAAGTGGAGCGCAGGCAATGATCAACATGGCCGTCATGCGTGCCTTGTAAGTTGCCCAACCCTTGTTGATAAAGCTCATGGGGATGGAACCACCATAAACAGAACCGATGATGGCCACGCCGAAAACGATGAAGTTGGAAATCATGACGTATTCCGCGGTCGTTGCTTTGTCCAGACCAACACAGAATTGTTGTTTTACATAGGTTGGCAACCAGAACAGCAGGAACCACCAGATGCCGTCCGTTAGGAACTTGCCGGCAACGAAGGCCCAGGTTTGCTTGTAGGTTAACATCTTGAACCAAGGCACTTTGGCAGCTTTGCCAGTTTCGGGGTCGATGTCGGCAGTAGAAACTTCGATGGGGTCACTGTGGATATGGTCGAATTCGGATTGTTTGATAAAGCCTCTTTCCAAGGCTCTCTTCGGAGTCATGTAGGAGATGCCCCAGAAAATCAACCAGATGAAACCGACCAGGCCTGTTACCAGGAAAGCCATCTGCCAACCGCTGAATTGACCCATGAATTCCTTGCCGGCTGGCCAGAGTAAGAGGAACCAGGGAACGATGAGGGCGCAAATCATGGCACCGAGGTTGGAGCCTGAATTGAAGATGCCCACGGCTAGGGCGCGTTCCTTTTTCGGGAACCATTCGGCAATGGTTTTGTTGGAAGCTGGGAAGTTTCCGGCTTCACCCATGCCGAACAAGCTACGGGCGGCGATGTGGGCGGGAAGTCCTTTACCCATGAAGGCGCTGAGCATACCGGCCAATGACCAGAGAATCAGCGATCCGGCCAAACCAATCTTGGTGCCCACTTTGTCGATCACCCAACCGGCTACCAACGTGAATCCGGCGTAGAAGGCAGTAAATGCGGAAGTCAGGTTGGCATACATGTCCGGTGTCCAGCCAAAGCCTTCTTTCGAGCAGAAATAGTCTTTCAGGAACCCGATGACGTTGCGGTCCATATAGTTCACCGTCGTAGCAAACAACAGCAGACTCACGATCGTCCACCGGTAATTCCCAATTTTTTGAGTTGTAGTACTCATAATGGTTATTTAAGGATTAATTTGAGACATCTATCGCACTTTCTCAATGATTGATAGTGTGTCGCGACACAAATCGGCAATCTTGCTCCATTCCTTGGCGGCGATCACATCGGAAGGAAATAGGTTGGAACCCATCCCTACACAGGTCACACCCGCTTTGATCCAGGCAGAAAGGTTTTCTTCGGTCGGTTCCACCGCTCCGGTTACTATCAACATAGCCCAAGGCATCGGACCCTTGACGTTCTTCACGAAGGAAGGGCCGCCTACGTTGCCGGCAGGAAAAACTTTACACAAATCACAACCGGCTTCCTGTGCGAAACCGATTTCAGAAACCGATCCGCAGCCTGGGCTATAAGGAACCAGTCTGCGGTTACAAACTTTGGCGACATCCGGATTGAACAACGGACCCACCACAAAATTGGCACCGAGTTGCAAATACAGCGCTGCCGTTGCCGGATCCACGATGGAACCGATACCCATGATCATCTCCGGGCATTCCTTGGCTGCAAACTTGACCACTTCGGCAAACACTTCGTGCGCAAAGTCACCACGGTTGGTGAACTCAAAAGTCCGAACACCACCGTCATAGCAAGCTTTCACTACATTTTTAGCCACTTCCACATCTTTGTGGTAGAAAACGGGAACCATACCGGTTTTGGACATTGCTGTCAAAACCTGAATTTTATTAAATTTTGCCATTCTTTTGATTATTAACGAGATACACGACCTGATGCGTCACCGCCCATGAGTTTTTCCACTTCGTCCACGGTTACTAAATTAAAGTCGCCGTAAATGGTGTGTTTCAGACAAGAAGCTGCCACTGCAAATTCCAGTGCTTTCTGATCGTCCTTGGTGTACGTGAGTAAACCATAGATCAAACCGCCCATGAATGAATCACCTCCGCCGACACGGTCCACAATGTGGGTGATGTCATACCGTTTGGAGGAGTACAATTTTCCTTCGGAATACAGAACGCCCCCCCAGGTATTGTGGTTGGCATTGATTGAACCACGCAACGTGACGATCACTTTTTTAGCACGGGGGAAACGTTCCATTAGTTGTGTGCAAACAGATTCGAATGCGGCTGAGTCAACTTCACCACCGGTGTGCGCTACTTCAAAACCTTCAGGCTTGATTCCGAACACCATGTCGGCATCTTCTTCATTGCCTAGGATAACGTCGCAACCTTCTACCAAAGCTGGCATTACTTCCGAAGCCTTTTTACCATATTTCCAGAGATTCTTGCGGAAGTTCAGGTCGGTCGAAACCGTGATTCCCAATTCGTTGCATGTCTTGATGGCTTCCAGACAAGCATCAGCTGCACCCTGTGAAAGGGCAGGGGTGATGCCGGTCCAATGGAACCAATCGGCACCTTTCAGCACTTCCTTCCAGTCGATCATGCCCGGCTGAATGTCCGCGATGGCAGCATGGGCCCGGTCGTAGACCACCTTGCTGGCTCGCGCTACAGCACCGGTTTCCAGAAAATAAATACCGAGACGTTCGCCACCAAAGATTACGTTTTTGGTGGAGACACCGTACTTGTGCAAGTTCATCAAACAAGATTGCGCAATATCGTTTTTGGGCATGCGGGTTACAAATTCAGCATCCATGCCATAATTGGCCAGTGATACGGCAACGTTAGCTTCACCGCCGCCGAATGTGGCTGTGAAAGAGGTTGCCTGGCTGAAACGTTCAAACCCAGGGGTTGCTAAGCGAAGCATAATTTCTCCGAAAGTGACAACTTTTTTACTCATAAGAATTTATAAAGGTGGAAAATCTATTTGCGGTGCAAAATAACACAAAATATGACAATAACTACTGGTAATGTCATGCATAAAATGAATCATTTTGTACCAATTTAGAATTTAAAAAACTCTTTTGCATTGTAATAAGAAACGTTTTCCACCATTTTTCCAAGGAATTCCATCTCGCTGGCAGGGATTTCTCCGTTCACCACATCCGTACCGATGAGGTTGCATAGGATGCGACGGAAATATTCGTGACGCGGGTAGGAGAGGAAGCTGCGCGAGTCCGTAAGCATGCCTACGAAGCGGCTCAGCAAACCAAGCGACGAAAGTGAGTTCATCTGAGCCTGCATTCCAAATTTCTGATCGAGGAACCACCAACCGGAACCGAATTGGATCTTACCGGCAACCGAACCATCCTGGAAATTACCGATCATGGTAGAAATCAGATCGTTGTCGCGCGGATTCAGGTTGTAGATGATGGTCTTGGCCAACAAATTATTCGTATCCAGACGGTTCAGGAACTTGCTCATTTGCTTGGCAATGGTGAAGTCACCGATGGAATCGAAACCGGTATCCGGGCCGAGTTTGGCAAACAAACGGCTGTTGTTGTCGCGAATGGCTCCGAAATGGAATTGCTGTGTCCAACCCTTCTTGCAGTCCATGATGGCGAATTCAACCATCATGGCAGACTTGAATTTCAGAATTTCTTCTTTGGTCAGGTCAGTGCCGCCGTATACCTTATTAAAAATGACATCGATTTCAGCCTGAGTGTAGTCTTCGGCATAGAATTCTTCAATGCCGTGGTCGCTGAGTTTGCAACCAACGGTGGCGAAGAAATCGTGGCGAACTTGAAGGGCATCAATGACATCCGAATAGTTGGAGATGGTCACACCGGATACTTCAGACAGTTTTTCGATGTAGGCGCGGAAATTGGCGGGAACGTCAACAGCCATGGCCTTATCGGGACGCCAGGTCGGCAGAACCTTGATTTCATAACCTTCCTTTTGCAGGGAAAGGTGGTGTTCCAGACTGTCGATGGGATCGTCCGTCGTGCAGAGCGTTTCCACCTTGTATTTTTTCATCAGGCCTCGGGCGGAATATTCCGGCGTACGCAGTTTGGCGGTGCATTCGTCGAAAATTTCAAGGGCGGTACCAGGATTCAGGACTTTGTCCACGCCAAAAGCGGTTTTCAACTCCAGGTGTGTCCAATGGTACAGCGGATTACGCATGGTATACGGCACGGTATACGCCCATTTCTCGAACTTTTCCCAGTCGGAAGTGTCCTTGCCGGTGCAAAACCGTTCTTCAATACCGTTCGTGCGCATGGCACGCCATTTATAATGGTCTCCTTCCAGCCATATCTGACCCAGGTTGTCGAACTTGCGGTCTTTGGCGATGAACTCAGGATTCAGATGACAGTGGTAGTCAATGATGGGCAGGCCAACTGCGTGCTGGTGATACAGTTGTTGGGACACTTCATTGTCGAGCATGAAGTTCTCATCCATGAATTGTTTCATAATTTTCTAAAATTTATGAGTCGATATAAAGTTTTTATTCGTAAAATGATTAGGTGTTTTTTTTGGTCCTACAAGGATAGTCATTTACTTTGTAATTTGTTTATTTTTGTGTCCTATGGAAGAACTATTCCCTTTAGTAAATGAACAGGGAGACCTCATCGGCAAAGCTTCGAGAAAGCTCTGTCATTCAGGCTCTTTTCTTTTACACCCCGTGGTTCATCTGCATGTTTTCAACACTGCCGGACAATTGTTTTTGCAGAAACGATCGCTCGAGAAGGACATTCAGCCTGGCATGTGGGATACGTCGGTAGGAGGGCATGTGGATTACGATGAAACACTTGGCAATGCCGACTGGGTGCTGCCTGCTTTGCTGCGCGAGGCGCGCGAAGAGCTTGGTATAATCGGCTTTTCGCCTGTATTCGTAATGCGCTATTTGTTCCGATCCGCTTTTGAGTGCGAATTGGTCCATACCTATTATACTGTTTCTGATGGTTCGGTTGTTGTCGACCCAGTTGAAATAAGCGAGGGTCGCTTTTGGGATCGTTCCGAGATCCTTGCCAACCTCGGGAAAGGTGTATTTACTCCGAATTTCGAAGGGGAAATCGTTAAAGTACTGGAAGCTTTCTCGGCTCGTTAATGACTTGCTTAATCAAAGTTTGTTCTTGTATCGTTTGCATACAGGCAGTCATTTTATTTTTTCTCACCCAGTAATAAATGCTTGGAAACATTATCGCCATCATAGTGGTAGTAATAGCGTATTACTACCACTATGATGGCGATAATAATTTTTGTGATTTTGAAGAGTACCAAAGGGAAAACACATCAACTAAGATCGCAACGGAAGTAATCGCAGTCGGCTAGTCAAAAATCAAATCTCACTAACTCGAACCTTCTTCGTCTTCAACTTTTCATTGTTTACAAGCTCTATAACCCGAGAAGCCACTGCCGTCTTAACCCCCACATACGAGCATTCCGGCTTGATCTCAATAATGCCTAGTTCATCCTTCAACAAACGCCCCTGTTTCATAAACAAGCCAGCAATGTCACCTTTCGAAATCTTATCGCGACGACCACCGGTAATATAAAGTGTGGACCATAAAGGAGCCGCAGCGATGTGAGCGTTCGAAAGCTTTTCTTCCGGAATCTTTCCGATAAACGAAGGCAAATCACCCTTTTCCCACTTCAAAACATAAGCCGTGCCGTCACTTTTCATACGAGCTGTCCGCCCATTCCGATGAATGAATTCCTGCTCACGCGGAGGTAACTGGAAATGGATGATGAATTTCAGTTCCGGTATATCCAAGCCTCTGGCAGCCAAATCGGTGGCAATCAGCAAACGAATGGTTCCGTTCCGGAATTTGATCAGCGTCCGTTCCCGGTCAATCTGCTCCATATCACCGGTGAAGCAACCGTGACGGATGCCCATCCGTTCCAGGCCTGAACTGATGTCCTGAATGGACTCCTTGAAATTGCAGAAAACAATGCCCGGTTGTTCACCCAGGTGGTTGATCAGTTGCACCAGCGTCCGTCCAAGTTCCTTGGTGGGTGAAACCACGGACTTGATTTTCAGCTTGGCAATTTTTTCGTGCAGGTAATCAATGCAAATGGGCGAAGAAAGTCCTACAAAAGAAGGAATTTCAGCTTCCGAAGTAGCCGAAGTCAGTAGTTTCTTAACTGTCGAAGGCAAACCTGCAAGTACCTCTTTCATTTCGTTTTCGTAGCCTATTTCCAGCGACTTGTCAAACTCGTCCAACACCAACGTATGTACCTTCGCAACAGAGAATATCTCCCGTTTCATCAGATCCGCCAATCTGCCGGGTGTTCCGACCAAAATCGTAGGGGCATGCTTTAAATCAATTTTATCCTGGTACCCTGCACGACCACCGTAAACGGCGTTTACCTTAAAACCAGAACCCATGTTGCGGATCACGTGCTCAATCTGAATGGCCAGTTCCCGCGAGGGGACCACAATCAACACCTGTGTTTCAACCGAATCCGGATCCAATCTTTCCAGAATCGGCAGCAAATAGGCCACCGTTTTTCCGGTACCCGTAGGCGAAAGCAAAATTAAATCTTTGTCCGATTTGAAACACTCCAAAACCTCCTTTTGCATCGGGTTCAGCGTTTCAATCTTAAGTTTGGCGAGCATTCGCTCTCTGTGATTGGGTGTTGTAGACATGTTACAAAGGTACGATGTTTATTTGCAGTTAAAGAAAAATCTTTATCTTCGACCTTATTTTCATACCGGTTGCAAAGCGATAATGTTAATGAAAGAAAAGGGCGTCCCCGGAAAAACCAGGGACGCCCTCAATGTTTCAATGAAAAACCGCTCAACGCGCAGCCTTAGAACAAGCTGAACGCCAGTGTCAAACCTGCAAACACGATGGAAACCATGCTCATCAGTTTGATCAGGATGTTCAAACTCGGGCCGGAAGTGTCTTTGAAAGGATCACCAACCGTATCACCAGTGACACACGCTTTGTGTGTATCAGAGCCTTTGCCGCCCAAATTTCCTTCTTCCACATATTTCTTAGCATTGTCCCAGGCACCGCCTGAATTAGCCATGAAGATGGCCAGAACGAAACCGCTGGTAACACCGCCCAAAAGCAGACCCATAACGCCGGCAACACCCAAAAGGATACCGGTTACAACAGGAACAACGATAGCCAACATAGCAGGAACGATCATTTCTTTTTGAGCACCTTTGGTGGAAATCTCAACGCAAAGCTGATAGTCGGGTTTACCTTCACCGGTGAGAATGCCTTTGATTTCACGGAACTGGCGACGGACTTCGTCCACCATCTTGCCGGCAGCACGGCCAACAGCCATCATGGTCATACCGCAAAACAGGAAAGCCATCATGGAACCGATGAATGCACCGCAGAGAACCAACGGGTTCATCAGGTTGACATGAAAGTAGGACATAAAGTCTGCAAAAGTAGCTTTGGCGGTTTGAACGGTCGAGCCATCTGCAAAAGTTAAAATGGTTTCACCAACGCGCAACATACCAATCTTGATTTCTTCAATGTACGAAGCCAACAGGGCAAGAGCAGTAAGGGCTGCAGAACCGATGGCGAAGCCTTTTCCGGTAGCGGCAGTCGTATTACCCAAAGAATCCAGCGCATCCGTACGTTTGCGAACCTCTTCGCCCAAACCGGACATTTCAGCGTTACCACCGGCGTTGTCGGCAATGGGACCGTAAGCGTCGGTTGCAAGCGTGATACCCAAGGTGGCAAGCATACCCACAGCAGAAATTCCGATACCGTACAGACCCTGACCAATCTTGGTCATGTCACCACCCGAAGCCAGCATATAGGCTGAAATAACACCGATGACAACCGTGATTACAGGAATGGCGGTAGACATCATACCAATACCGATGCCATTGATAATAACCGTAGCCGGACCCGTTTGGCCACTTTCAGCGATGCGACGGGTAGGTTTGTACGATTGTGACGTATAGTATTCCGTTGATTTACCGATAATGACACCGACCAACAAACCGACCACCACACAAGTGGCTATCAGCGCCCAGTTTTCAATACCAAGGAAATACAGAATGACGTATGAGAACACGGCAGTAAGCACAGCGGCCAGGTTTATACCACGGTTCAGCGCACCCATCAATTGTTTCATATTGGCACCTTCTTTGGTGCGAACTACGAAAATACCGATGATGGAAAGGATCACACCGACAGCGGCAATCACCATGGGAGCCATTACGGCTTTCAACTGAATGTGCCAGTCTCCGGTGAATGCATAGGCGGATGCACCGAGGGCAGCAGTTGCCAGCACGGCTCCAGCGTACGATTCGTATAAGTCAGCACCCATACCAGCCACATCGCCTACGTTGTCACCAACATTATCAGCGATGGTTGCAGGGTTGCGGGGGTCGTCTTCGGGAATGCCAGCTTCGATTTTACCAACCAGGTCAGCACCTACGTCAGCAGCTTTCGTAAAGATACCGCCACCAACACGGGCAAACAAAGCCTGCGTGGAAGCACCCATACCGAAGGTCAGCATGGTGGTGGTGACAATGTTCAGTTTGGCAGTAGGATCCGTATCTAAAAGATCCGTGAAATGGTCCAAAATGATGAACCAGACAGAGATGTCAATCAGTACCAGTCCAACGACGACCAATCCCATGACAGCGCCGCTGCGGAATGCAATCTGCAAACCTTTGTTCAGGGAGCCGATGGCAGCATGAGCCGTACGAGCCGAGGCATTGGTAGCCGTTTTCATACCCAGGAAACCAGCCAGACCGGAGAAGAAACCACCGGACAGGAAGGCAACGGGAACCCAGGGGTTCTGCATGTCAAAGCCATAAGCCATGATGGAGAAGATGCCAACCAGGCATAAGAACACGATTAAAACAACCTTGTACTGTTGTTTCAGATAGGACATGGCACCGATGCGCACGTATTGTGCGATTTCTTTCATTTTGTCGGTGCCTTCATCCGCTTTCATCATCTGTTTGTAGAAGTAAAGCGCAAAAACCAGGGCCGCAAGTGCTGCGACAGGAACAATCCAAAAAATGGGAGTCAACATGGTTAAAGGTTTAAGTAATTAATTAAGGTTTAAGGTAATCTATCAGAAAAAGTGTGTGTTTTCAAGTGTTCCATATCTCCCAGGCCGCCTCTGCCTGCAAATGCAGCATCTCCAGCCCGTTTTTGATGGTTGCTCCCCGAGCTTCGCCTTGTTGCAGGAACAATGTCTTGTCGGGGTTGTAAACGGCATCGAAAAGCAAATGGCCGTCGCCCAACAATGAATAATTTAATGGTGGGCAGGTGTCAACATTCGGTGACATGCCCAAGGGTGTCGTATTTACTAGAATGCTGAACTCTTTGTAATGAGCAGCCGTGAGGTCATCGTAGGTTATTTGACCGGGGGCAGGTTTTCTGGAAACCAAAAGTGTTTCAATGCCTAATTGATTCAACGCGTAAAGGATAGCCTTAGATGCACCGCCGGTCCCCAAAACAAGCGCTTTCAACGAACTGCCACCCATCGAAACCACCAACGGACGGATAGACTCCCTAAAGCCGACCACGTCCGTATTGTAACCGGTCAAGCGCGTTTCAGGCGAATGCTCCACTCGAATCACATTGACCGCACCGATGGCTTCCGCTTCCGGGGTCAAGGCATCCAGATAAGGCATCACTGCTTGTTTGTACGGAATGGTCACATTCAAGCCGGCCAACAAAGGTGTAGAAAGTATCAGTGAGGGGAATTCTGTAATGGAAGGAAGTGCAAAGTTTTCATAGACGGCGTCGATGCTTTCTTTACGGAATTTGTCCGTAAAATAACCCTTGGAAAAGGAGTGGGAGAGCGGATAGCCCAACAAACCATATTTTTTCATCTCAGGGTTTTTCATTCATGATGTCATCGAAAATCTTTTGTGCGTTCGGGTCCTTTTCCACTGCCGTAGTCAAATGCGTGGCTGAAAGCGCTTGTTCACCGGTTTTCGCATAAAGCAATGCGTAAAACAAGTCCAATCCAGGCAATTCAGGATCCAGCGCTTCAGCTTCATTGTAAAATTTCAAAGCCTTATCGTAGGCTCCGGCATCAAAATGCAAATTTCCAATGGCTGCCTGCACATCGGCTTGAAGGGGCTCTATTTCAAGGGCGCGGAGATAGCTCAGCATGGCTTCCTCAGGCAATTCAAGGTTCACGAACACTTCAGCCACATACACCCAGGTTTCACTGATTTGGCGGTCCACCCGAAGGGCCCGTTCAAACCAGACCAGACTGTCGCGGAACTGTTCCTTTTCCATCAGGCAAATGCCCATTCCTGTGAGCGCATCCAGGTTTTGCGGATCCTTTTCGTAGGCTTTCCGGTAATATTCCATGGCCTTGTCGAACTGGTCGCTCTTTTCCAGACATTCCCCGATATAGACCAAAACGGTGGGCGAAAATTCCGTCAGTTCACCATATTCCTGGTAAACGACCGCCGCTTCCGGGTACTGTTCGTCTTGAAACAGCGCATGCGCCTTCTGCAACATGGCTAGACTATCGGCAGGATTGATTACCAGCGCATAATCGTAGGCATCCACTGCCGAACCGTAACTTTGTTCGTTGAAACAAGCCTGACCCAGATTGAACCAGGTTTCGCTGGAATACGGGTCAATTGCTAAGATTTGGTTGTAAATTCGGATGGCCTCCGTCGTTTGATTGAGTTGTTCGAAATTATACGCCATTTCAAACAGCAAATCCAGGTTGGACGGATCATTTTTTAACGCATCCCTGATAATACCGGCCGCTTCATCGTATTCTCCCGATTGAATCAGGATGCCCGAAATGTCCAGGGCCATATCGGAGCGTTCAAATGTCTCCTCATCCATGACCTGATGCAAAAGCACGATGGCCTCTTCCCGCCGATTCAGCTGAAGCAAGACTTCCGAACGGACCAGCATGGCTTCCGTGTCGTCTTTTTCAGGGAGTCTGTCCAAGATGCGCAATGCACGCTTGGCTTCACCTATTTCTAAGTAAAGCACCGCTTTTTTCAATAAAAGGATGCTGCTGTTGGGGTGTAGTTTCAGACCCAATTCCACAACATCGGTGGAATCCTTGTTGCGGCCTTTTTTCAAGTAAAAATCGGTGATCTCTTCCAACTCGTCCACGTCAAAATAACAGGGGCGACCTTCCGATTGGCTGCGTTCGTAGCGCGCAACCAACTCTTCGGTATTGGGGTCCTTGTTATCTTGTAGCATGACCAAAGATAGTTATTTTGTCATTTTATCCGCAATTTTTCCCCAAGTATCTTTTAAAGAAACAGTACGGTTGAAAACTAGTTTGTCGGGTGTGGAATCCGGATCCAGATTGAAATAGCCAATGCGTTGGAACTGAAAGTGATCCAAGGGTTTGGCTTCTTTTAGCAATGGCTCTACGCGGGCGTTGGTAAGCACCTTCAAAGAATCCGGGTTCAGCAGTTCCATAAAATCCCTGTCTTTTTCTTCTGCAGCATTAGCAACGCTCAGCAAGCGGTCGTACAAACGCACTTCGGCAGGAAGGCTGTGTTCAGCCGTCACATACTGGATGGTGCCCTTCACTTTATGATCGGATGCCGATTGACCGGACTTTGTTTCAGGGATGTACTGGCAAAACACTTCAGAGATGTTGCCGTCAGCATCCTTGGCGCAACCGGTACATTGAACCACATAGGCGTTTTTCAGACGTACTTCACGTCCCGGGCAGAGGCGGAAATATTTGCTGGGTGCTTCTTCCATGAAATCCTCGCGTTCCACCAGAATATTTCGTGTGAACGGCACAGAATGGCTTCCAGCGGTTTCGTCTTCGGGATTGTTGATGGCATCGTTCCATTCCACTTGACCTTCGGGATAATTGGTCACCGTTAGTTTGATGGGGTCCAGAACAGCTGCCACGCGGGGTGCAATCTTGTTCAATTGTTCGCGGATGCTGAATTCCAGCAGACTGATGTCAATGATACCGTCGAACTTGGTGTAACCGATCTTGTCCACGAAGCTGCGAATGGCTTCGGGCGTGTAACCGCGCCGACGCAGGCCACATAAAGTCGGCATTCTGGGATCGTCCCAACCGGAAACCTTGCCTTCCTGGACCAGTTGCAGCATCTTGCGCTTGCTCATCACCATATATGTAATGTTCAGGCGGTTGAACTCAATCTGACGGGGACGGTACGCATCGGTTTTCAATTGATCCACGAACCAGTCGTAGAGCGGGCGGTGCACTTCGAACTCCAGCGTGCAGAGCGAATGCGTGATGCCTTCGAAATAATCGCTTTGTCCGTGGGCATAGTCGTATAAGGGATAAACGTTCCACGTATCGCCAGTGCGGTGGTGGCTCATTTTAAGAATGCGGTACATCAGCGGGTCGCGGAAGTGCATGTTGGAATGCGCCATATCTATTTTGGCACGCAACACACGGGTGCCTTCTTCGAATTCACCAGCCTGCATGCGCAAGAATAAATCCATATTCTCGTCAATGCTGCGGTCTCGGTAAGGGCTGTTTATACCTGCTGAAGTGGGCGTGCCCTTTTGTGAAGCAATAACCTCGGCAGACTGGTCGTCCACGTATGCCAAACCACGCTTGATCATTTCGATGGCGAAATCATACAGCTTGCCGAAATAATCGGAAGCATAATATAGGTTGTCCCATTGGAAACCCAACCATTGGATGTCTTCCATGATGGAATCCACATATTCCACATCTTCCTTGACCGGATTGGTATCGTCAAAGCGCAGGTTGCAGGTGCCACCGTATTGTTTGGCAATGCCGAAATCGAGGCAAATGGCCTTGGCGTGACCAATGTGCAGGTAGCCGTTGGGCTCCGGCGGAAATCGTGTCACGATTTTACCCCCGTTCTTACCTTCTTTCAGATCGTTCTCAATGATTTGCTCAATAAAATGAAGCGATTTCTTGCCGGATTCCTCCGGAATGATGTTCTCGAGCATAAAATGCAATATGTGTTAAAAAACCTTTTATATTTGTACTTTCGCAAAAATACACAGAATTACGCCATTATTCAAGACCTATGTCGTAAAAACATGTTTTATAATATGTTTTTTTATTTGGTGAGTCGTGAAAAAAGGTCAATCTTTGTGACCGTTAACCTAATACAATCTTTTTTACCTTAAGAACTAATACCTATTGAAAACCTATAAAAGGGGCGCTTTGTGAAAAGTGCCCCTTTTGTGTTATAGATATTTCTTAACGTTTTTAGGATTTCTTTCGTTTATTTCTTTAACATTACAGCTTCAATGCAGCCTTGAGCTGTTTATATCCCGTTGCACTAGCTTTAAGCTGCTGTCCCGTTTTCAAGGTAATCCGATAGTTTTGTTTTTCATACAGCTCAATCTTCGAAATGCATTCCGCATGAACGATGCAGGAGCGGTGAATCCGAACAAAGCGTTCAGCCGGAAGGTTCTCCTCAAAATATTTCATCGTCTGCTCCTTCAGGTATTTACCCTCGGCGGAGTGAATCATCACATAATCGCCTTCAGCCTGCAAGTAAAGGATGTCCGAAACCTGCACGAGATGAATTTTCTGGCCTGTTTTCACAGAAATGGTTTCCAAAAACTTTTGAGGCGTGTTCAAAACTACCGGCAAATCCGTCATTTCATCCTCCATCAGGTCTTTTTCGCGCTTCCAATCCTGGTAGAGGCGAACCACGCTTAAAAAGAGGAGCAGGCCATAAACAGCTTTCAGCGGCAACGTCTTGGACAAACTACCGGCAGAAGCCGGAAAAAGCAGCAGTTCCAACAGGTAACCACCGCCCACCCAAACGGCAAGCAACAAAACCATCAATGCCGAATGGTTCACGATCCGTTGCACAGGCTGTCCGCCAGAAAGTTCGGCAAAAAAGACCACGAACCAAAGCAGATACGCCAACAAACCAGCCAAAATGCCCAACATCAGTCCGTCCAACAGCAAAACACTCGCAGGCACCGGCACCAGGCCGAACTGGCACAAAGTCAGCGCCAGTCCGGTAAGGATGCAGAGGGACAAATACAGGATTTGCCGCGGAAAGTTGTTGAAGGCGGGGTGACGCATGGTCGGATCAGTCTTTGAGTTTGACTTCGCCGAACGAGCACTTGCCCTGAATCAGGAGCGAACTGCCTGAATTCGGGTTGTACGAAGGCGCGTATCGACGGTCTTCGAACGAACTGAAAGCCGTATCTCCCTGCATTTGCACATTCCAATCCGTCGGCACGATGACCACGATGGTACCGAACGAACAGTTGACGTTGAGTAGCGACTTGCCTTCCTGCAGCGCCGTCTTGCGCAGATCCAGCACTACTTCGCCAAAGGAGCATTCCACGTTTCCGCCTTTAAAGATGGGATCCATCACGATGTTCTTACGGCTGTCGAACGAAGCGTTCACATGAAGGAAGCCATCTTCATTGTTCACTGTGGTGTTGTTGAAATTCTCAAATTTCTGATGGATGTTCCACCTCTTCCAACATTGCATGCCGTACCTTCTGGAAAGAATAAAGTAAACTCCAGCCACCACCAATAAAGCGGGCCAATACAGGTGTCCGAAATTCGGAGGGATGTTCAGCGCAGGGTTCACCGCACCGATTTCAGGAATGATGTAAAAGGTGCCTACCGTCAGCAAGATCAGCCCTGTAAACCAGGAGCAATCCAACAAGAAATAGATGCCGCCGAACACCAACCAGATGGGCCAGGAACTGAACAAAGGTTGATACATGGTGGGCAACAGGCCGGTGTTTACAGCCAAAAAGACCAAGCCGACAACAATCAGGATGATGGAAAAGCGCGTACCACCGTGTCTGTGGCGTTGCATGCGGTTTGCGCGGCGCATATCACGATACTCGTGACGTTGCTGGCGACGATCTTGACGAGAAAAGTTTTCTGAAGCATTCATAGCGTTCGGGTTTTAAATGTTGATGCTGCAAAAGTAGCCTGCCAAAGCCTGTCTAAAAAGCCGAAATCGATGAAAGCAGGTGTTTATCCCGACGAAATCAATGCTTTATCGGTTCAATCCTCGTCCAAATACCGTTTGGAAAGGTCGTAGGCGTCGATGCGGCGGTCACGCAGGAAAGGCCACCAGCGACGAACCTCTTCCGAACGCGTCAAATCAATCTCAACGATCAGGTTTTCAGGAGCGTCTGAACCCGCCACACCCAACAGTTCTCCCTGAGGACCAGCTACAAAGCTATGCCCCCAGAATTGTATGCCGTTGGTCTGTCCCGAAGGATCCGCTTCCAACCCCACACGGTTCACCGAAACAACAGGCAAACCGTTGGCCACGGCATGTGCGCGCTGCGAAATCGCCCAGGCATTCTGCTGCCTTTCCTTTTCTTCAGCCGTATCGCTGCTTTCCCAACCAATGGCGGTAGGGTAAATCAATATTTCAGCCCCCTGTAAAGCCATCATGCGAGCGGCTTCAGGGTACCATTGGTCCCAGCAAACCAGCACGCCGAGTTTTCCAACGGAAGTCTGTATGGGCTTGAAACCCAGGTCGCCAGGCGTGAAATAAAACTTCTCGTAATAGGCAGGGTCGTCCGGAATGTGCATTTTACGGTACTTTCCGGCCATGTTTCCATCCCTGTCGAAAACAACAGCCGTATTGTGGTACAAACCCGGAGCGCGCTTCTCAAACAGGGAAGCCACCAGCACAATCTGCAGTTCTGCAGCCAACTCTCCATAAAAGTCCGTGGAACGTCCCGGAATGGGTTCAGCCAAGTCAAAAAGCGCCACATTTTCAGTTTGGCAGAAATAAAGGCTGTCGTGCAACTCTTGCAGAACCACCAACTCGGCCCCCGCAGCGGCAACTTTTCGAATCTGATGCTCCAGATTCTTGCGGTTGTTTTTTACATTATCGGTATTGCTGGTCTGAATAAGACCGGTTTTGAGTATTCTGTTCATACCGTGTTTAAATTTAAGGTATTGGACTGAAGTAATTTACGGAGAGTAACTCGGTTCACTTTGCCGCTTTCCGTTCGCGGCAGCCTGTCCAACGAAATGATTTGTTTCGGAAACTGGTGAGCCGGAAGATTTTCGGCATGAAGTGTTTGCGTGAGCAACGCATCATCCAGAATGCCTTCGACGGCTAGTACGATAATTTCGCCGAACTTTTCGTCCGGCAGAGACGAAATGGCGAAGGGCAGGTCGATGAAATCGCTCAGAAATGCCTCCAAAGTTTCCGTTTGTACTTTGATGCCACCTGTATTGATCACGTTGTCAATGCGCCCAAGGATGCGGAAACTGCCATCACCGCGCATTTCAGCATGGTCGCTGGTATATAAACGGTGATCGCACACCAATGGTGCATCAATAATGAGACATTGATCCTCCGACAGGAAAACCTTGACAGAGGGCAGGAGGGTGAAATATTCGGAAGCCTCAGGCCCGTTGATGCGGCGCAAGGCTATATGTGAAAGGGTTTCAGCCATACCGTAAGTGGCAAAGACGGGGTTTGGAAATGCCTGCAAAGCCTTTTCCAGTTTGGGGTCGACCGCGCTGCCGCCAACCAGCAAGACTGCAATTCGCTCCAGCCGTTCTCGTTCCAGCGAAACCTGCAAGCTGTTGTGAATCTGCATCGGAACCATGGCTGCAAAGCGGAAATGAACGTCGGTGTCCTTGAGCGGATAGCCTGAAGGCGGAACCAAATGCAGATCCAGTCCAGCAACCAACGAACGGACCACCATCATTTTGGCGGCAATGAATTGCAGCGACATGCATAGCAGCACTCGGTCGCCCGGTGCCAGACGCAATTGGTAGCAGGTGGCGATGGCGCTGTTCATCATGTGGGACTTGCGTACGCGGATGATTTTGGGTTCCCCCGTAGACCCCGAAGTCTGAACCGTCATTTCCTCGGAATCGTTGAACCAATCGGCAAGGAATCGGAAAAGCTCCAGTCGGAACTTCATTCCACGCGATTTATCAGCTAATTCCTTCTCTTCCAGTAGCTTCCATTCCATAAGAATGTCCTCGGAAGTCAGCTGGTTGCCTTCCAGCAGCAGTGTTTGTTTGCGACGATCGGTCTGATACATGGTATTGATGGATTCAGATGGAGACGAAGGTACATAAATCAAGGTCGGAACCAAAGTTTTTCGCCTTCAATCCGTAACGGCATTTCCACATTGTCGGTGTAAAGCAGACCGGTGCCCAGACCCTGATGCAACGGATTGTTCAGCGTCGCGCAATACTGTGCCACCGCATTCAGCCCGATGTTCGATTCCAGGGCTGAAGTCATCCACCAGCCGATGCAGCGTTCCTCCGCAAGGCTGATCCATTCGGCACAGCCTGAAATGCCGCCGTGGAGGGTAGGTTTCAACACCAGAAACGGAGGCATCAGGGTATCCAGCAAAGAGGCTTTCTGCTCCTTGGAGAAAACGCCGATCATTTCTTCGTCCAAAGCGATGGGCAGCGGTGTGGAATTGATGAGCCCGGCCATCGCCTCCCATTGCCCGGCACGAATGGGCTGTTCGATGGAATGCAGTCCCAGTTCGGAAAGTCGCTTCAGTTTTTCAGTGGCTTCAGCAGGCGAAAAGGCACCGTTGGCATCCACCCGCAACGTCACTGTTCCCGGGGAATATTCCCGCCTGATCTTTTTCAACAAATCCAATTCTTCTTCAAAATTGATAGCTCCTATTTTTAGCTTGATGCAGCTGAAACCTTGGTCCAGTTTCTCGCGTATTTGCGCTTCCATATCCCGATGCGGCCCCATCCAGATGAGACCGTTGATGGGAATGCCTTGTTCGCCGCGTGAAAAGGGCGTGTCCCAAAGAGCAAACGTGTTTAAAAGATGGTGGACGTCTTTAACCTCTAGGCCCCGAGATTGCTCCTGTTGTTGTTTCACTTCCAGTTGCCGCATGGCTGTTTCCAGCCCGAAAAGTATCGAGGGTTGGTTCCGAAACGCTTCCAAGTCAAGGCTGCCGGTTTGCTCCAATTTTAAGCATGCTTCCTGCAACCTCACCACGTAATCGTCGCCATAATCGCAACTCAAATCATGCAACGGCGCGCATTCCCCGATGCCGAACCGTTCCGGGTGCTCCTTCGATGAAACCCGCACATACCAAACATCGTGCGTCTTGTAAACGCCACGCGACGTGCCTGCAGGCTTGTGAAAGTGCAGGCAACGATGTTCGATGGCGGTTTTCAGGTTCACGGGTATTTGGGAAATTTCGAAAAGTCGGGTTTGCGTTTTTCCAGAAATGCATGCTTGCCTTCCTGCGCTTCTTCCGTCAGATAATATAGGAGTGTGGCGTTTCCGGCCAGTTCCTGAAGGCCAGCCTGACCGTCCAGTTCAGCGTTCAGCCCCAATTTGATCATGCGCAGCGCCATCGGACTGTGTTGCATCATTTCGTGCGCCCATTGCACCACTTCGTCTTCCAATTGGTCCAGCGGCACCACTTTGTTCACCAAACCCATTTCCAACGCTTCCTGCGCATTGTACTGGCGGCAAAGGAACCAAATTTCGCGGGCCTTTTTCTGCCCCACGATGCGGGCGAGGTACGAAGAGCCGAAACCAGCGTCGAAACTGCCCACACGGGGCCCTGTCTGCCCGAAAATGGCATTCTCCGAGGCGATGGAAAGGTCGCAGATCACATGCAGCACGTGGCCGCCGCCGATGGCAAACCCGTTCACCATCGCAATCACAGGCTTGGGCATGGAACGAATCTGTTTCTGCACGTCCAGAATGTTCAACCGCGGAACACCGTCCTTACCGATGTAACCACCCTTGCCCTTCACATTCTGATCACCACCGGCGCAAAAAGCCTTGTCGCCGGCACCCGTCAGCACCACGACGCCGATGTCCTGACTTTCGCGGCAAAAGCGCAAAGCATCGCTCATTTCCATGGACGTGGTGGGGGTGAAGGCGTTCCGGTATCGCTCCCGGTTAATGGTGATCCGACCAATTCCTTCGAAATAGTCGAACAAGATTTCTTCGTATTCTTTGATGGTTTCCCAGGTTCTGTTTGTTGACATAGGTTACAAATTTTTGAGTGAACGATAGTAGGTTTGATTGGCTTCCAGGTTCAGCGTTTCGTCCGTAAATACTTCCAAGACAATGGCCGAATCCCCCTTTGGATTGTGCAAAACCTTCAAGGTCTTATCCAGCCCGTCGTAGTCGGTTGCGCTTAAGTATTGAAGGCCAGAAGCTTCAACAAAACCTTTAGCCTTCATTGTATGATTGGCTGAAATATAAGTATTTAGAATATCAGAACTTTCCAAACCAGGCAATTGCTTGAAGATGCCGCCACCACCATTGTTGATGAGCATAATCCGCAGATTGGCCGGAAAAGGTTGATGCGTCAGAATGTTCAAATCGTAGAAGAAACTAAGGTCGCCGATAATCACATAAACAAGGCCTTCAGCCCCTGTGGCATAACCGCAGGCGGTAGAAAGCGTTCCCTCGATGCCACTCGTACCGCGGTTGCAAAACACAGGCGTCGCAGTGGGCAAACGGTACAATTGCAGGTTTCGCACGGGGGAACTGTTCCCGGTAAACAGCACGCTGTTTTTGGCCAACGATTTCACGAATGCCCCCGTTACCGTAATGTCCGAAAAAGGCAGCGATCGATCCGGTTCAGGCAGTTCCATCGACGCCAAATTCCAGCGCAGAATCCACGGACTCACCGTATCGGTCGTCTTTTTTTCCTTCAACGGCAGAAACGATTCCAGAAAAGCCTCGGGTGTAGTCTGAATGAAGTGCGTGGCTTGCCGGTAGGTGTCCGGTTGCCCGTTCAAACCAATGTGTCCATGCGTTTTAGCCGGGTTCTCCCGAAGCCACTTCTTAATGCGTTTGGAAACGACATGTCCACCAAGCGTGATGAGCATATCCGGCGCGAATTCAGCAGCCGTTTCAGCATCCCAGGTCGAAATCAGCGCATCGAAATTGCCGATGCTGTCCTGGGTTAAATACTGTCCAAGATGCTCTACCAGAACCACTTCCGAACGCTGAAGCCTGAACTTTTCCAACAGACGGGTCAGTTCGGTAGGGTAGGCTGGCAGTTGACCCACTACAATCAATACTTTTTCAGCCTGTTCGTATGCTTCAACCAAAGCTTGCAAATCGTTCGAAATCAAGGGCGCTACCACCGTTGTTTTGCGAACTTCAGGCAAGGTTTCCACCGAAAAATCAAAGAGCGGTTCCGAAATGGGAATGTTAAGGTGCACCGGGCCGTTCGTGGCCGCATTCAGCGCCTCATTCACCAAGCGGTTGCAGTACCACAAATCTTCGTCCACATGGATTTCGGGCAGTTGCACCGATTTCTTGACCAAGCTGCCGAAAATTCCAGGCTGCGGCAAGGTTTGACCATCCATCTGCCCGATCCAGGCTTCCGACCGATCGGCAGAAAGCACCACCAGCGGCAGTTCCTGATAAAAAGCTTCGGCTACGGCAGGCCCGTAGTTCAGCAACGCCGTACCCGACGTACAGCACACAACCACAGGCTTTTGAATGCGGTTGATGATGCCAATCGCAAAGAATCCGGCACTGCGCTCATCCACCACCGAGTGGCAGTTGAAAAACGGGTCCGAAGCAAACGACTGAATCAGCGGAGCATTCCGCGAACCCGGCGAAAGAACCACTTCACTGATGCCGTGGGCTTTCAGCAAAGCCACTGTTTCCAGTACGTTTTTTTTGGAGGAATACATTTTATAGGTTTACTATTCGTTTTTTACTCTTTAATCAGCGACAAAAGCGTTTGCAATTTCACTTCCGTCTCTTCCCACTCGGATTTCAACTCCGAATCGGGCATCAGGCCGCCTCCCGCATACAGCACCAACCCTTTGCCCGACATGCTGGCGCAGCGGAGATTCACATAAAGATCCGTTGTCCCCTCCTTGTTCAAAGGCCCTGCAAAGCCGCTGTAATAGGCTCTGTCGTAGCCCTCGTGTGCCAGAATCAGCCTGCAGGCCTCTGTTTTGGGATACCCGCAAACGGCAGGAGTAGGGTGGAGGAAGTCGAGCAAATCACCGACATTGCCCTGTTCAGGCATCTGAAAACGAAAATCGGTCTTGATGTGCATCAACTGCCCGGCACGCACAGTATAGGGTTCTGAAATACTACCGATCAGGTTTTTGATTCGAAGTTGCTTCTCGAGATAAGCGGTGACAATGTGCTGTTCGCGGATGTTCTTGGCATCCCAGACATCCTGAGTATCCTTGATTCGGCGCGTTCCTGCCAGCGCCACGGTCTGCCAATTGTCGTTTTCACCCGAAAGCAACAGCTCCGGCGTACTACCGAACCAAGTGCCTGTCACCGGTGTATGGCACAGATAAACAAAGGCGTCCGGATAGGCTGTGCAAGCCGTTCCAAACAAGTTCCCTGCCGAAAACGCAGTCGGTAATGGCAACTGCAAGGTTCTGGACAATACTATTTTTTCGCAGGAACCTGCATGCAGCGCTTTCAGGAACAGTTCGAACGCACCCTTATATAGGGCATAACCTTCGTTAATGGTGATACTTTCGTCGGAGGAATTCCGTTGAGTCGAACTATTCATGCCCGAAGATGCTGCCGTTGGCTGACTCTTCAAATACTTGAAAATGTGTGCTTTGCCCTGAAGCATAATATCCAGACGAATCAAAACCACCGGGTGTCTGTCGTTGCATTGGAAAGGCGCCATCACGAAACCGGACCGACCATTCAGTTCAGCCAGCGTTTCAAACGTTTCCGGAAGGCCGTCATGCTGCAGGATTAGCTCAGGCGCATGGCCAGGCCTTCTGTAGATGGCAAAACTTCGGTCAGAAGCGGTCAGGGAATCCAGTGCGGAAAAATCGTCAGTCATCAGTGTTCTTAAGATTGCAACAAAAATACAAAAAACAGACGAGAATCACTTCCCGTCTGTTCTGAACTGCAAATTATCAATCAACCTAGAAAAACAAACCAAAAATAACACATAAAAATCTATAAGTAGTTTAACAAATATACACTCCGAAGTTTCATAAATCAAATCAATATTCTTTATATTTGTATCAATCAAATCTATGCACTATGACCTTGCAACAGCTTGAATACATTGTCTCGGTGGACCAGTTCCGCCATTTTGCCAAAGCAGCCGAAGATTGTCGCGTGACTCAACCCACCCTCAGTATGATGATTCTAAAGCTTGAAGATGAGCTTGGCGTAAAGATTTTTGATCGCGCCAAGCACCCCATCGAACCCACCCAAACCGGGGCCGAGATTATCGACAAAGCCAAGAACATCTTAGTCAATACCGAACGTCTCAAGGAGTTTGTCTCCTCCGAAAAAGAAGGTTTGGTCTGCGATTTCCGCTTGGCCATCATTCCAACGGTAGCACCCTACCTTTTACCCCGCTTCTTCCCGAACTTCACGACCAAGTTTCCGGACGTCAACCTCAAAGTGTCTGAAATTCGCACAGATACCATCATCGAATGCATTCTTTCCGGCAAAATAGACGCCGCCATTTTGGCCACTCCGCTCAAGCACCCCACCATCCTGGAGATTCCGCTCTATTACGAAAAGTTTGTGGCTTACGTGTCACCGACTTCCCCGTTTATCGGTGAAGAAACGCTTTCAGCCGTAAATTTGCCTCTGAAAGATCTCTGGGTTTTGCAAGAAGGCCACTGCCTTCGCAACCAGATTTTCAATTTCTGCGAGGACAAGACACCTCGTTCCTACATGTACGAAGCCGGCAGCATCGATACCCTTATCCGCATTGTCGATACCAACGGTGGCTACACCATCATTCCCGAACTCCACCTGCCATTCCTCACCGAAGAACAGATGAAAAACGTTCGCCCCATCGTCAGCCCCGAAGCGGTCCGCGAAATTTCACTCATCATCCATCCCGATTTCGTTCGGGAACGGGTGCTGAATGCGGTTGCCGAAACGGTCAAAAGCATCATTCCGGAGCACATGTTGGATGCCAGGCTTAAAAAGTTTGCCATTCGTTTATAATTCGCATTGCGATTATTTTCTCTTGCACAGTCAAAATCAAGTGTATTCATTGCTGTCCTGCACCTGTGCTGACATTTATTTCGAATTCCCCCATAATTTTTATAAATTTGCATCGATTTTAGAACAAGAAATAGTTTACTTTAATACCGCACAAGAATGTCCAAAGTAGCATTGATTACCGGCATTACTGGTCAGGACGGCGCCTACCTGGCCGAATACCTGATCAAAAAAGGTTATACCGTACACGGCATCAAACGTCGTTCCTCCATGTTCAATACCGACCGCATCGACCACTTATATCAAGGCCCCTGGGAAGAAAACCGCAACCTGATTCTCCACTACGGCGATTTGACCGACAGCATGAACCTCACCCGCATCATCGGAGAGACCAAACCGGACGAAATCTATAACCTTGCTGCCATGAGCCATGTAAAAGTGAGTTTCGACACCCCTGAATACACCGCCAATGCCGACGGACTTGGAACCTTACGCATATTGGAAGCTGTTCGCTTGCTCGAACTGACCAAGAAAACCAGAATTTACCAGGCCTCAACCTCCGAACTTTATGGTTTGGTTCAGGAAGTGCCTCAAAAGGAAACCACCCCCTTTTATCCACGTAGTCCGTACGCCGTGGCCAAGATGTACGCCTATTGGATTACGGTCAATTACCGTGAAGCCTACGGCATGCATGCCAGCAACGGCATCCTGTTCAACCATGAATCACCGCTTCGCGGTGAGACCTTTGTCACTAGAAAGGTGACCCGTGCCGCTTCCCGCATCGTGCTTGGCATGCAAAAAAACCTCTTCCTCGGAAACCTTTCTTCCCAGCGCGACTGGGGCCACGCCAAAGATTACATCAAGGCCATGTATCTCATACTCCAACAAGACGAGCCAGACGATTACGTCATTGCCACCGGCGTGACCACCACCATCCGCGAATTCGTCCGCATGGCATTCAGTGAAGTGGGCGTCACCATCGATTTCAAAGGTGAAGGAGCCGACGAAAAGGGTTACCTGGCCGGCATCGATAAAACACTCTTCGAACAACGCGTTGGTGCTGAACACTACGAAGCCTTTGCCGCCCGCATGGGTGACAAGTTGGTCGGCGTGGACAAAGCCTATTTCCGACCCACCGAAGTGGAACTCCTTATCGGTGACGCCACCAAAGCCCGCACCAAACTGAACTGGACACCCCAATACGACCTAAAAGCCTTGTGTGAAGACATGATGCTGAGCGATATCAAACTCATGAAAAAGGAAACCTACCTCAAAGAAGGCGGCTACCGCATCATGAATTATTTCGAATAGCCATGCTAAAAGATGCCAAGATATTTGTTGCAGGTCATCGTGGGCTTGTAGGTTCCGCCATTCTGAAAAACCTACAGTCCAAAGGCTATACCAACTTTGTGCTTCGGACTTTTGAGGAACTGGACCTGACCAATCAGGCCGCCGTTGCCGAATTCTTCACCACCGAAAAACCGGAATACGTTTTTCTGGCAGCCGCACACGTAGGTGGAATCGTTGCAAACTCCCTGTACCGCGCCGATTTCATCTACATCAACATGCAGATACAGAACAACATCATCCATGAATCGTGGAAGAATGGCGTGAAAAAACTGCTCTTCTTAGGCAGCACCTGCATCTATCCGCGTGATGCACCGCAACCCATGCCCGAAGACAGCCTGCTGACCTCACCCCTCGAATACACCAATGAGCCTTATGCCATTGCCAAGATCGCCGGTCTCAAAATGTGCGAAAGCTTCAACCTGCAGTATGGCACCAATTTCATCGCCGTGATGCCGACCAACTTGTACGGCCCCAACGACAATTTCAACCTCGAAAAAAGCCACGTACTGCCTGCCATGATCCGCAAGGCGCATCTGGGCAAATGCCTGATGAACAACGACTGGGAGGCCCTGCGTCGCGACTTCGGCAAATACCCTGTCGAAGGCGTGAACGGCGAAAGCAGTGAAGCCGATATTCTGGGAATTTTAAACAAATACGGTGTGACCAAAGGCCGAATCACCCTTTGGGGTACCGGAACGCCTTATCGCGAATTCCTCTGGAGCGAAGATATGGCCGACGCTTGCGTGTTCATCATGGAAACGGTTTCCTTCAACGATCTGAAAGGCACCGACCCGGAAGTCCGCAACTGCCACATCAACATCGGTACAGGTAAAGAAGTCACCATCAAGCAATTGGCTGAGCTCGTCAAAAGCAAGATCGGCTTCGAAGGCGAACTCTTCTTCGATGTGACCAAACCCGACGGCACCATGCGCAAACTCACCAATCCATCCAAGTTGCACAACCTTGGCTGGCACCACAGCATGGAAATCGAAGACGGCATCGAAACAATGTACCGCTGGTATTTGGGTTAAATCACCTTTTTGTTATCTTTGTTGACTTTCTAAAACCAACCCTATGAAAGGCATCATATTAGCAGGTGGCAGTGCCACCCGTCTGTTTCCGCTGTCAAAAGCCATCTCCAAACAAATCATGCCGGTTTACGACAAGCCTATGATTTATTATCCCTTGTCCACGCTCATGCTTGCCGGCATCAGCGAAGTTCTTATTATTTCGACCCCCAGGGATTTGCCGATGTTCCGCGATTTGCTCGGCACGGGTGAAGACCTCGGCATGTCGTTTCAGTATAAGATTCAAGACATTCCCAACGGACTGGCACAAGCCTTCGTCCTAGGTGCCGAATTCCTGAATGGCGAACCCGGTTGCCTCATTTTAGGCGACAACATGTTTTACGGTCAGAACTTTTCGACCATGCTTAAACGCGCCGCCAATATGGATCAAGGTGCCTGTGTGTTCGGCTATTACGTGAAAGATCCTCGCGCTTACGGCGTGGTGGAATTCGACGCCGATGGTAAAGTCCTTTCCCTCGAAGAAAAACCCGAACAACCCAAATCCCATTATGCCGTTCCCGGCCTGTACTTCTACGACAGCACAGTGACCGCTAAAGCAGCTGCCCTAAAGCCTTCTGCCCGTGGTGAATACGAAATAACCGACCTAAATAAGGTGTATCTGGAAGAAGGATCCCTGCAGGTGGAAATCTTTGGCCGCGGTTTTGCTTGGCTCGATACCGGCAACTGCGACAGCCTTTTGGATGCCTCCAATTTTGTGTCCACCATTCAGAACCGCCAAGGTTTTTACGTTTCATGCATCGAAGAAATCGCCTGGCGCAACGGTTGGATCAACAAAGAACAGCTCATTGCCCTTGGTCGCAAACTCGACAAGACGGAATACGGACAATACATTCTACACCTCATCGATTAATAGCCTAGATTAATAAAAAATGATGAAAACCTATATTGTTACCGGTGGCGCCGGATTCATCGGAGCCAATTACGTTAAAATGCTGTTGTCCACCTACGACGACGTACAGCTCATCGTCCTCGATTCGCTGACTTACGCCGGCAACCTGGGCACCATCGCCAAAGACGTGGACGGCAGCCGCTGCATTTTCGTCAAAGGCGACATCTGCGACCAAACCCTCGTCAACAGCCTCTTTGAAACCTACCCGGTGGAAGTCGTCGTCAATTTTGCCGCCGAAAGCCACGTGGACCGCAGCATCGAAAACCCTCGCTTGTTTCTGGAAACCAACATTATGGGTACCCAGAACTTGATGGACGTCGCCCGCAAGCACTGGGTCACCGGCAAGGACGAAAAAGGCTATCCCACTTGGAAAGAAGGCGTTCGTTACCACCAGGTTTCCACCGACGAAGTCTACGGCTCTCTCGGTGCCGAAGGCTATTTCACCGAAACCACCCCGCTCGATCCCCGCAGCCCGTATTCAGCCTCCAAAACCTCGGCCGACCTTATCGTGAAGGCCTATATGGAAACCTTCAAGTTCCCCGCCACCATCACCCGTTGTTCCAACAACTACGGCCCCTACCATTTTCCGGAAAAGCTGATACCGCTCATCATCAAGAACATCCTCGAAGGCAAAAAGCTGCCCGTTTACGGTGACGGCACCAACGTTCGCGACTGGCTTTATGTCGTAGACCATTGCAAAGCCATCGACAAAGTGGTTCGCAACGGCAGAGTGGGAGAGGTTTACAACGTCGGTGGTCACAACGAAAAGCAGAACATCGAGATCGTGAAACTCACCATCGACACCATCAAACGTCTGATGCTGGAGGAACCTGCTTATCAGGCAGTTCTGAAAACCGACCTCAGTATGCTCAATTACGACCTCATCACTTACGTTGCCGACCGCCTCGGTCACGACCAGCGCTACGCCATCGATCCCACCAAAATTAGCAACGAACTCGGCTGGCTGCCCGAAACCAATTTCGCCACCGGCATCGAGCTGACCATCCGTTGGTACCTCGAAAACCAAGCCTGGACCAACGAAGTGACTTCAGGCGATTATCAGAAGTACTACGATTTGATGTATGGCAATCGGTAAGGCTGCTGTTAAAACTGGCTTCCCCGGTTTAGCCGGTTTAGCTAATCGCAATCCATTATAAAAATAACTTGCATATTATGAACTTTATAGAACAGGAAATCCCAGGCGTTTTCATCATCGAACCCAAGGTCAACATCGACCCCCGCGGCTATTTCATGGAAGCTTGGAAAAAGGCCGAATTTGAATCAACCATCGGCCCCGTTGAATTTATTCAGGACAATGAATCCAAATCCACTTTCGGTGTACTTCGCGGTCTCCACGCCCAATCCGGTGCTGCCGCCCAAGCCAAACTTGTTCGCGTCATCCAAGGTGCCGTCCTGGATGTCGTCGTCGATGCACGCAAAAGTTCCCCAACTTTCGGAAAATACGTCGCTGTTGAACTTTCTGCCGAAAACAAACGTCAAATGTTTGTGCCCCGTGGCATGTATCACGGCTTTCTGGTCCTTTCCCACGAAGCCATCTTCTCCTACAAAGTGGACAATCCCTACAACCAATCCTCCGAAGTGGCCTTGAATTATGCCGACCCTACGGTAGGTATTGAATGGCCTGTTGATTTGCAGGAATTGGTCCTCTCTCCCAAAGATATCGTCGCACCCTTTCTAGATCAGGCTTACACCTTCGAATAATTATCATGAACAAACGAATTTTTGTCTCAGGTTGTTACGACATGCTCCACAGCGGCCATGTCGCCTTTTTTAAGGAAGCGGCCTCCTACGGCGACCTCTACGTCGGCCTCGGCTCCGACGCCACCATCCGTGACCTGAAAGGCCGAAACACCGTCAATTCCGAACAGGAACGCCTTTACATGGTCAAATCCTGTCGATACGTTACCGACGCCTGGGTTAACAAAGGCTCCGGCATTCTTGATTTCGAAATCGACCTCCGCGAATTCCGCCCCGACGTCTTTGTGGTTAATGAAGACGGCCATTCCCCTGCCAAAGATAAGCTCTGCACCGAGCTCGGTATCCATTACCTCATCCTAAAACGCATCCCCGAAGCCGGCCTGCCACCCCGTTCCACCACAGCTCTGCGCACCGGTGAAGCCCAATGCCAGCTTCCCTTCCGCCTCGACCTTGCAGGCACTTGGATCGACCAACCCTACGTCAACAAATTCGGCGCCGGCTGGGCCATCACCGTCTCCATCGAACCCACCATCGAGTTCATGGAACGCTGCGGCATGTCCACCTCCACCCGCAACGCCGCACGAAAACTTTGGCCCTACCAATTGCCCCTCGACCATCCCGAAAAGCTGGCTGAGATTTTGTTTCGCTTCGAAAACGAACCCGGTCGCATCGAAATCTCCGGTGCCCAAGACTCCATCGGCATCTGTATGCCGGGCTTGAACCGCCACTTCTACGACGGCGGCTACTGGCCATCCAAAATCGAATCCTGCCACGACGAATCCATCTTGTCTTGGCTCGAAGACCACCTTTGCATGGTACTCCTTTGGCCCCGCGTTCAAGGCTTGAACCTGTTGGAGGAAACATTCATCGATGCTGACAATGTTTTAGCGCTTACTTCGGCCGCTTCTTCCGCTTGGGATGCCATCCTTCGCAAAGATCTTTCAGCCTTCGCCGCCGCATACAAAGCTTCCTTCGAAGCACAAACCACGATGTTTCCCGCCATGATGAGCCCCTTAGTCCAAGAGGCCATTGATCTTTATAAAGACCAAGCCCTCGCCTGGAAAATGCCAGGTGCCGGTGGGGGCGGTTATCTTGCTTTTGTTTGCGAGAAACCTCTGGAAAATTCGATTCGAATCAAGATTCGTCGTAAAGGAATGTAATACTGGGACTGCAATCAAAAAAATCATTTCTGATATCAAAAAAAATAGCTTCGTTGTTTTTCTTTCTCAACCTTGGTGCGGGCAGTGAAAACGGGCTTCAGAGTGTAGGGATGCAGGCCTGTATAATACATTTCAGTGGCCAGTGTCATGGGAGTCGGTGTGAAATCCTGTACTTGTTCCAGTTTAAAATGGAGCTTGCGCGTTTCGGAAGCTAGGTTGGCCATGTCGGATTCTGTACAGCCGGGGTGCGATGAAATGAAGTAGGGGATGAGTTGTTGGCGGCCTGAATCAGAGGCCAGCTTACGTTCATCCTCCAGTTTCTCAAACAATTTATTAAAGGCTTTGAACTGCTCGAAGTTCGGTTTTCGCATGAGCTCGAGGACCGTATTGCTGGTATGTTCCGGTGCGACTTTCAATCGGCCAGAAACGTGGTTGAAAACCACTTCGCGGGCGTAAGCCTCATTGTTTTTATCAATCAAATCGTATCGAATGCCGCTACCAATAAAGGATTTTTTAATGCCTGGAAGCGCATCGACGGCTCGGTACAGGTCAATCAGTGGGCCGTGGTCGGTATTCAGGTTGGGACAAATCCGAGGGTGAATGCAGGAAGGCTTTTTGCAGGAGGCGCAAATGGACAAATCACGACCTTCCATGCGGTACATGTTGGCAGAAGGACCGCCCAGATCGCTGAGGTAACCTTTGAAGTCGTTGCGTTCGGTCAGTAAACGAACTTCACGCAAGACAGATTCTTTGCTGCGGTTCATCACAAACTTGCCTTGGTGTGCAGAAATGGTGCAGAAGGCGCAGCCTCCGAAACAACCGCGGTGGATGTTCACCGAGAACTTGATCATTTCGTAAGCGGGGATGGTCTTGCCTTTGTATTTGGGGTGGGGCAGGCGGGTATACGGATATTCGTAGCTGCGATCCAGCTCCTCGGTCGTGAGTGGTGTAAACGGTGGATTCACAACCAACTCTATGGAGCCGACCTGCTGAATCAACGTGTTGGCATTCAGTCTATTGGATTCTTCCTCGATGTGACGGAAGTTCTCGGCCTGCTTGCGTTTGCTCATCAGGCATTCCTCGTGACTATATAATCGCAGAATTTTGGAAGCTGAAACTTCATTGGAAGCATCCAAACCAGAACCAGCGGAAGCAATCAAATCAGAACCAGTGGAAGCAACAAACTCAGAATCTGAAGGAGTGCCAGTAGCAACCGCTTGTAAATAAACCGTTTGCCTAATGTTCTGAATCGAAGCAAACGCTTCACCGGAAGCAAGTCGATTGCAAAGCTCAAGAAGCGGCTTTTCCCCCATACCATAGACGAGCAAGTCTGCTTTGGAATCAACCAAAATGCCAGGTTTCAGGGTATCGGACCAATAATCGTACTGAGTAAGCCGTCGCAAAGATGCTTCGATACCACCGATGACGATGGGGACATCAGGGTATAACTGCTTAAGAATGTTGCAATAAACAATGGTGGCGTAGTCGGGACGAGCACCCGCTTTGCCGTCGGCAGAGTAGGCATCGTCCGAACGAAGGCGTTTTCCGGCAGTATAATGATTGACCATGGAATCCATGTTGCCTGCGGTCACCGCAAAAAAGAGTCTGGGTCGCCCCATTTTGGTGAAATCACGATGGTCGCCGCGCCAGTCGGGCTGAGGAACCAAGGCAACCTTTAGACCCTGAGCTTCCAGCAAACGACCAATCACCGCAGCACCGAATGAAGGGTGATCCACATAGGCATCGCCAGAGAAAAGCACCACGTCCACCTCACTCCAACCACGGAGTTCCAACTCCTTTTTCGTGGTGGGCAAGTAATCGGTCAATCTATATTCGGTGGACATAAGACTGCAAAGTTAATCCAAATCCACCACAGTTATACCAGAACCACCAAACTGGATGTGCTCATCACCATATTTCTTCACGCCGGGCACCGTTGCCAGGTACTGACGAATCAGTTGTCGGAGTGCACCTGTGCCGGTTCCGTGCAGGATCCGAATGCGGGAAACACCGGTCATGATGGCGTCATCCACATAATACATCACCGATTGAAGGGCTTCGTCACCCCGTTGTCCGCGAACGTCTATGTCTTGGCGAAACTGAAGTTTCTTTTCACGAATGTCATCCGAAGTGCGTCTGCCCAAGGTAGTGTAGGGGTTTTCCTTTTCTTTTTGAGGTTTGGCGTGCTCCAAATTCTCCAACAAGACAGTCGATTTGACAGAGCCGAATCCGATTACTGCTTTCAATCCCTTGATTTCCAATATGGTCCCGACAGCATTTTGCCCTTTAATCCGAACCGTATCTTTCACAGCCAACACTTTTTGCGAAGGTGCCACTACTTTGGCAGGTGTCGCAACTTTCGAAGGTGCTACAACTTTAGCCGGTGCAGCAGGCTTCTCAATAATATCCTTTTTGAACCCTTGCAATTCCTTGCGAAGTTCCTGTGTACGTCCCTTCTCAGCCTGTGCTTCCTTAATCCCACGTATCGTGTTCTCTATCAAGGCATTCGATTCATCCAAAATCTGAGTGGCATCGGTTTTTGCTTTCGAAATTATCTCTTTTCGCTCTTTATTAAGCACAGCAATGTCCGTTTCATAACGTTCCGTCAGTTCAGCCAATTTCTTTTCTTGCTGACGAATGCTTTGCCGTTTGTTTTCCCAATAACGCTTGTCACGAACAATGTCCTGCAGGAACTTGTCCATATCAATATAATCCGAACCCACTTTGGCAGAAGCCTCGGCAATGACTTCTTCGGGCAAACCAATTTTACGGGCAATCTCGATGGCAAAGGAACTGCCGGGACGACCGGTTTCCAACACAAAAAGCGGTCGCATCTCGTGCCTGTCGTACAGCATGGCGCCATTCAACAGCCCTTCATGCTCATCGGCATAGTGTTTCAAATTGCTGTAATGGGTGGTGATTACCCCATAAGCACCCTGCGAATTATACCGATCCAAACAAGCTTCAGCCATGGCTCCGCCAATTTTGGGCTCCGTTCCAGAACCGAACTCATCAATCAGCAACAAGGTATTCCCTTGCGAATTCCGCAGGAAATACTTCATGTTCAGCAAATGGGAACTATACGTACTCAGATCATTTTCAATGGATTGCTCGTCACCTATATCAATGAAAAGTCGTTCGAACCAACCCACGTGGGAGCTGTCGTGCAACGGAATCATCAAACCGCACTGCACCATATATTGCAACAATCCGACAGTTTTCAAACAGACCGATTTACCACCGGCATTCGGGCCAGAAATGATCAAAATCCGGTTTACGGTATTCAGCGTAAGCGTCAACGGAACCACTTCTTTGTGTTGTTTTCGAAGCGACAACATCAGCAACGGATGCACCGCTTTCACCCAATCCAGCGATGGAGCGTCTTCCATCCGAGGTCTTATTGCATTGATTTCCAAAGCGAAGCGAGCCTTCGACCTTGCAAAATCAATTTCACCCAAAAATTGATAAGATGCAGCCATCTCAACAGCAAATGGTCGAATGTAATCCGAAAACGCCGTCAGAATCCGAATGATTTCACGTCGTTCCTCGTTTTCGAGTTCGCGAATCCGATTGTTGGCTTCCACCAATTCCTCAGGCTCAATGAAAACGGTCTTGCCGGTGGCAGATTCGTCGTGGACAATGCCGTGAATTTTTCGCTTATACATGGGCGAAACCGGAATCACCAACCGCCCGTCACGCATGCTAGGCGAAGCGTCCTTCTCTACAAAACCCTCACTCTGAGCCTGTTTCATAATCTGGTTCAGACGACGAGATAAGCCGCTCATGGTCTGGGAGAGCTCCCGTCGAATGCGTGACAAATCAGGGGAAGCGTTGTCCAATATTTTGCCGAACTTGGATAAAATGCTGTCGATTTTCTTCAGCACTTCCGGATAAACAAACGTTTCTCCTGCTAAAGCCGAAAGGCGTGGGTAGGGGGTGTTCCCCTCCACATCAGGGGCAAAAAAGCGAACAATGCGGTGAATGCTGTCGAGTGAACGCCGCAAATCAAACAATTCCGATTCGTCCATCCATGTGCCCTCAATCCGTAAACGCTTCAAGGCAGGGCGGGCATCCAGAAAATGGCTCTCCGGGAAATTCTGTTCTTGCTGAAGTATTCGCCTGAATTCATCCCCGCGGTCCAATTGCTCCACTAAGGCATCAAAATTAGTGAGAAATGCCAGTTCATCAACCTTCTCTTCCCCCAGACTGCTCGAACAGCTCTTTTTCAGAAGCTGCCGAATCTGGTCAAAACCAATTTTTTGTTCGAAATTTTCAGGATAAATCATTCCATCTGCTCAAAAACGTATCCTACACCCCGCACCGTCTTGATCCGAAGGTTTGCATCGTCCGCCAAAAACTTACGGAGGTTGTGCAGAAACACATCCAGGCTTTGACTGTTCATATACTGGTTACCGCCCCAGACGTCGTTGGCTATCATTTCCTTGGTCACTAATTTTCCAATATTTTTAACCAAAAGTTCAAGCAAAGAACATTCCGTTACGGATAATTCGAAGCGATTGCTCTGTGATTCAAGCGATTGCCTTCTGGAGTCAAACTTATACGTGCCAAAAACGTGGGTGTATCCATTTTCAGCAGCAACAGGTTCGGGCGTACTGACCACCGGTTTTGGTGCCGCGCTGATTCTCCGCATCAGCACCTGAATGTAGGCATCCAGTTCAGCCGGTAAAAAGGGTTTCTTGATGTAATTGTCTATGCCAATCTTGTATGCTTCCACAATGGTTTTTCCTGAAGAAACCCCCGTTTCGAGAATAATGGGAATGTCGGGGTTTTTCTGTCGGATTATTTTCACCATTTCCAGGCCGGTCATTCCAGGCATTTCCACGTCCGAAACCACCACATCGGGCATAAAGGAATCGAATGCGATCAATCCTGCTTTCGGGTTTTGACACCACATCACTTCATAGTCGCCAACCATTTCCATGCCTTCTTTGATGATGAAACCTAGGATGTCATCGTCTTCTACCAACAGTAGTTTTATCATAGTACGTACACCTTATTATATATAGTAACATTTATAATGGTAAATGGATGCTGAATTCCGTGCCCACGCCTTCCTGGCTGGTCACGTCAATAGTGCCCTTGTGCGCATGCACCACCTTGTTTACATAATTCAATCCGATGCCGAAACCATCAATGCCTTTTCCCTGCACTTTGTTGCCGCGTTCGAAATTATTAAAGATGTGTTTCAGCTCATCTTCAGCAATGCCGAAACCATTGTCTTTGAGTCGGAACTCGAGTTTGTTGTTGTCCACTCTGGCAAAGACCTCAATCTTGACCTGATCTTCCGAATATTTCATCGCATTATCGATCAAATTGTTCAAAACGTTTTCCATCAGGAACGGGTCGAAAGTAGCCATCAAATCTTCGGGGCTGCAGGTCGAGCACAATTCCACCACCTTCCGGCGGAAATTGTTGGACCGATGCGTTTCCACAATTTTGTCAATGAAAGGCTTTACTTCGGTAGGAGTGGGGTTGGTCGTAATTTTGGAATGTTCCGCCTTTGCCACCAGCAGAATACGGTCCACGGTACTCAGCAACTTGGAACTCGATTCCTTCATCATGCCATAATACCGCTGCCTAGCCTCCGGCTTTTCCTCGAATATCCCAGAAGACAATTGCGACGAAGCCATATAGATGCCGCTGATTGGTGTCTTCAGTTCATGCGTCAAGGCATTGGTATACTCCTTTATAAAATTCACGAACTTCGCTTCCCTCAAGGTACTCCTTAATAAATAGATTAAAACCACACCTATTAATATAACGAGTAAAATGGAGACAGCAATGATTAGTTGAGCTTGGCGGAGAATAGACTGCAAAGGGTTGATCAACGTGACCATGGCGTATTGGTCTTTGGTGATCTTACCGAAGAAGGTGAACTTGTCTGGTTTGATATTTTCTTTAACTTTGGCTGTCACCAACGACATGGAATATTTAGGAGAAAAACCAGTAGCCTTTGTAAGATCTGCTTTGAATATGCTATCAAGTCCTTCAATTTTGCAAGGCTTTCCCATTGTAATCATAAAATCTTGTATAACACCAGAAAGATCGTCTGATTGATTCATTTGCCCCTCGCTTACAATTTGGCCTTTTTTTACGGGGTTTTCTGAGCCATTGGTAAAAACAGTTTTTAATTTTTTTCCAAAGACAAGTGTCATACGTTGTTTCAACTCAATTTCTATGGATGAAGTCAAGCTTTTATTCGATTTTTCTAATATGTCATGCTCCATTAATACATAGGAGTTCTTAAACCAAGAATATTGTAGGAACAAAAGCCCCAATATTCCTAAGACTGCGAAGATTCTGATGAATTTTGCTGTTTTCATTAAGATTCAGATGTGTTATTGCAAAGATATAAGATTCCCTTAAGAATATACAAGATTTCATTAAGGGAATACGAACCCCCTTAATCTTTTTTTTGTAAAAAATAAGATCAGCTATTTTATCACTCTTAAAAACTCAGCATTATGAAAACGAATTCAGTTAAGAAAGGTTCAGAAAAAAACATTGAAATGTTCAAAATGAGTAATGATGAACTATCCACAATTAGCGGTGGAGTTGCAGTAGTTCAATGGACAAAAGACGAAAATGGCGAATGGGTCATGGTTGTTATAAACAGAAACAGTACTTATAGTCGTTCATTTTAATATCACGATTAATTTTCAACGTAGTCCACCAAACTACCACATAATTAAACACTTGCACAAATAATACAACTATGTCAAACCTCATTCTCAATCAAAAAGAAATTTTCCGCGCAGAGCGGTTGTTCTCGGAGAGAGTATCCGGTCCCATTTCTACGAATTCGTTCTACCAGGCCGATGGCGACTTTAGTCGTTCCATTTCCAGACTGGTCAGCGACACGAAGAAATACCGGGTAGTTCGTCTATGAACAAATATTTCCACCTGTTTTCGTGTTGCATCCCGGTAAAAGGAGCCCGTAAAGCTGTGATCTGTGATCTGCAGCGCAACATCATACAACCCATACCAATGCCTCTCTACGAGATGCTGGTACTGGACGACACCAAGAAAACGAAATCGGTGGAAGAAATCACACTGCAATATGGTCTGAAAGACAAGCAGTTAGTAGAAGAATATCTAACCTTTCTATATCACAATCAGTTTGGTTACACCACGGACAGTCCTGTCAGTGCGCTGCATCTCAACCTGAATGAATACGATGAGGACCGAAGTATCACAAACGCGATTGTCGATTACGACGCAAATTCTCATCACTCACTGAAGGACCTGGTTCCGCAACTTGATGCATTAAGTTGCCTTGCTTTGGAAATTCGTTTTTACTACCCTGTTTCTAGCGAGAAACTGGCTACTGAGTTGAAGTATCTGCAGAATTCCTCCATTAAGACACTCGAGATCTTGGTGGAAAATTCCGAAGACTTTGAACTTGATAAAATACTAGATCTTAAAAACACTTATCCGATTTTGCGAAAAATCACAATAAGTAATTCTTGTGAAAACACGGTGTATCACCGTGATGAGTTAACAATTATCTATACCTGCGATGTTATTCGTGATGAACGGTGTTGCGGGGTTACCAATGAGTTTTATTGTATAGCTGAGACAAAACTTTTTATTGAATCTGTACATTTCAACAGCTGTCTGAACAAGAAGATCGCGGTTGATAAGCAAGGTTTCATCCGAAATTGCCCGTCAATGAGCAATCATTACGGGCATATTTCGGTGAAATCGTTGGCAGAAGCCGTCAGAAATGAAAGCTTCCGTAAGGTTTGGACCATCAACAAGGATCAGATAGAGGTCTGCTCCGACTGTGAACTTCGTTATGTTTGTCAGGATTGCCGGGCTTACATTGCAGACGAAAAGAACATTTACTCCAAACCTGTCAAATGCAAATACGATCCCTATCAATGATGGTGGTCGTTTTTTTATGTATATTTGTTTTTGAAAAACCCTTTCGTATCTTGTCTTAACCTGAATAGAATCTTAATGAAATCTTTCCCACACTTTACGCAATTGGATGCCATGGATTGTGGCCCAACCTGTTTGCGAATGATTTCCAAATATTATGGTAAGAGTTATTCTCTTCAGAATCTGCGAAACAGAAGCTTTATTACGAAAACAGGAGTCAACCTGCTTGGGCTGAGCCAAGCAGCAGAGTCCATCGGCTTCCGTTCCACCGGTGTCAAAATAACATTCAATCAACTAGTTACCGATGTTGCCCTGCCCTGCATTGTGCATTGGAACGCCAATCATTTTGTCGTTTGTTACGACATCCGTAAAAGCCGCAAGCACGGAAACACTGTTTCCATTGCCGACCCTGGCAGCGGTTTAATTCAATTAACGGAGTCTGAATTCAAAAAATCCTGGGAAAGCTCCATCCGAAATGGTGAACCAGTCGGCGTTGCGTTGCTCCTCCAACCCGGACCAAATTTTGGCCAAACAGATGAGGAACCTGAACAAGGCACCCGAAGTCTTACCTTCTTTCTAAAATATTTAACCCCCTACCGCAAACAATTGACGCAGATCGTGATCAGCATGATCACCATCAGTTTGTTGCAACTCATTTTCCCCTTCCTCACCCAATCGCTGGTCGATGTAGGGGTTCGTGACGGAAACATCGGGTTTATTCAATTGGTTTTGCTGGCACAAGCCGTCATCTTCATCGCCAGACTTTCGGTGGAATATATACGGAGTTGGATTCTGCTCCACATGAACACCCGCATCAACATTGCGCTTATTTCAGACTTCCTGATCAAACTCATGAAGCTGCCCTTGCGGTTTTTCGATTCCAAGAATGTGGGGGACATTATGCAACGCATCGGCGATCACAGCCGCATCGAAGCATTTCTAACGGGCAATTCCATCACGACACTGTTTTCATTCATCAATTTTTTTGTATTTGCCTTGGTTCTAGGCTATTACAACCTGACCATCCTGGCCATTTTCCTCCTCGGAAATGCCCTCTACGTCGCCTGGGTGCTGTTCTTTATGAAAGCCCGCAGGTCTCTCGATTACAAACGCTTCGAGCAGTCAGCCAAAGAGCAAAGCAATGTCATTCAGATGATTACTGGCATGCAGGACATCAAACTCAACAACTGCGAACGTCAAAAGCGCTGGGGCTGGGAACGCATTCAAGTTCGGCTTTTCCAAATCAGTATCAAAAGCCTTGCCATCGGCCAGTTTCAACAAGTCGGTTCTGTTTTTTTCAACCAAACAACCAACCTGCTTATCACCTTCTTAGCCGCACAGGGCGTGGTTCACGGTACCATAACGCTCGGTATGATGCTTTCCATCACCTATATAATAGGACAACTGAATGCGCCGATCGATCAATTCATCGGTTTTGCCCAGAGTTTTCAGGAAGCCCAACTCAGTTTGGAACGCCTCAACGAAATCCATGGCAAAGAGGATGAAGAACAAACCATTTCCAACAAATTGAACGAATTGCCCGATAAACGGAATCTGGAAGTAAACGACCTGAGCTTCAGTTACGACGGCTCCGACTTCCATTTTGTACTGAACGAACTGAATCTCACCATCCCTGAAAGTAAAGTTACAGCCATTGTAGGTGCCAGCGGAAGTGGGAAAACAACCTTGGTTAAACTGTTGCTCGGATTTTACGAACCCAACCGTGGTACCATCAACGTTGGAAATACCCCTTTGAATACCATCAACCCACACCTTTGGCGCAGCAAGACGGGTTCGGTTCTGCAAGACGGTTTTCTGTTCTCCGATACCATCGCCAACAACATTGCCATTGGCGATGACGAACCCGACAAGGAGCAATTGCGTTATGCCGCCCAAGTGGCCAACATCCGTGAATTCATCGACAGCTTGCCCATGGGTTACAATACCAAAATCGGTATGGAAGGCATGGGGCTCAGCCAGGGGCAGAAACAACGGATACTGATTGCTCGCGCCGTCTATAAAAATCCGGAATACCTGTTTTTCGACGAAGCCACCAATGCCCTGGATGCCAACAACGAAAAAGTCATTCTGGAACAGCTCCATCATTTTTATAAAGGCAAGACCGTCATCGTCGTTGCCCACCGCCTCAGTACCGTTCGCGATGCCGATCAGATCGTAGTGCTCGACCAGGGTAAAATTGCCGAAGTGGGAAATCATCAGCAACTTACCGATAAACGTGGCATTTATTACCACTTAGTGAAGAACCAATTAGAATTGGGCAGTTAAATGTTGAATACCATGCAAGACAAGGAAAAGGACATCGAACTTCGCAGTGAAGACGTACAGGATGTAATGGGTCAAGTACCTCCCGCCATTCTGCGATGGGGTATTACCGTCATAGCACTGGTTGTCCTGTTGCTTTTGGTCGGTTGTTTCATTTTCAAATACCCGGACACCCTTACCGGAAAAGCTACCCTGACCACGCAAGTTCCACCAGCCAACATCTTGGCCAGGGCTTCAGGCAAGATCGATAAATTGTATGTGGTCAACAATCAGCAAGTCAAAGCAGGAACCATGCTGGCTGTGATTCAGAATCCTGCCAACACGACCGATGTTCAACTGCTCATTACTCGTCTTCAAGGTTGGGACAGTGAAAACCCTAATGCAACCGTAGCTCGTAAACTATTGGATAATAAACCCTTGGCACTTGGAAGCATTCAGACCTCCTATACTTTTTTTCAGGAAACACTCACCACTTACCTTCGGAAAGACTATATGGACAACGAAAGCATCTATTTGTTGCAATTACGGACCGCCACCGAGCAATTACGAACGGAATTGAATTCTTGGGAGCGTAACTTCTTGTTGGTCAGCCCCATTGATGGCACTGTCAATTTGATGGGTTATTGGAGCAACAACCAGAATGTTGGCTTGGGTGAAATCGTATTTTCCGTAGTACCTACCGTCCAAACAATGCCTGTCTGCAAAATGTTATTACCTGCCCAAGGGTCTGGTAAAGTCGTTGTTGGTCAACGTGCTAACGTGCGGTTGAATAATTTCCCCGATCAGGAATTCGGTTACTTAGAGGGTAGGGTAGAGCATATTTCCGATACGCCCGATTCCGACGGCATGTACGTTGTCGAAATTCGTTTCCCCAAAGGTTTAGTAACCAACTACGGCGTTCAATTGCCCATTACCAGCCAAATGCAAGGCAGTGCCGAAATCATTACCGAAGACATCCGACTCATCGTTCGCTTCTTCAATCCAATCAAGAAACTTCTGTTGAAGTATACCTGATGGTAAATTCGGACCCCTTGCCAAGTTCGCTCTGAACCGTCACCTTCCCACCATGTGCCTTAACGGCCCGTTCCACAAAATGCAAGCCGATTCCAAAACCGGGGAACTGTTGGTTCCTATTGGCTGAACCTCGTTCAAAAATTGCAAAAATACGCTTTTGATCTTCACTCGACATTCCCATTCCATTGTCCCTTACCTTGAAAGTGACGATGTTTTCCACCCTGCTGCAATCGACCTCTAAATGGGCATCCACATTTGTAAACTTGATGGCATTTTCTAGCAAGTTGCTAAACGCATTTTCCATGAGCCCAACATCCATGTTGCATTTGAAATCCGCAGGTTCATACCGCGTTTCAATGCGAACTACTTTGGGATTGTAGTTTCGCTCCCTATAGCCATTCACCACTTTCTCCACAAACGTCCGCACATCCACTTCCATTAAATAGACGGGCAATTCCATCTGTTCAGACTTGGCCATGTACAATATGTTGTCCAGGTTTAGCAGTATCTTTTTGGACAAATTTTCCCCTTCAACAAGGTATTTTTCCTGCATTCCCTCTTGCGATGTTCCATTCTTTTGGAACATTTTGAATATCATTTGGATGCCCGAAACCGGTGTTCTCAAGTCATGCGTAATCATACGGGTATAATCAACAATGAAATCTGCGAATTTGCGTTCGCGATTTATATTTCTATACTGAAACACCAAGATTGTTCCAATAAGTAATACTAAAGCAATGGATATCAATAGAATTACCGCCCCCTTTTTTATATAATAATCCATGAGCGATGGGAATAAAGCAACAGAATATGCCTTAAATCCAATTTGGTGATAAATGGTGTCACTACTTTTACCTAGTGCAATTTTATTGTATTTATGTCTATTAATACTGTCAATTTCGAAAGTTAATCTATGTATTTGTAATTTATGTTTTGGTATAAATTCAAATTTTTCATTTAGGGTTGAATTGAATTGCTTATTCAAAAATGAAGCTGTAATTGGACGATTTGACAGACTCAATACCTCTTCAATAACATATTCCATTTCAAAAGTATTATTTGCGGAATGGACAGGGTATATTTCTTTGGCATTTTTTAATATTTTACTATCACTCGTTGCACTAGCAAATTTGATACCCTTTTCACTATTTTCTAAATGTTTAAAAGTTGCATTGCTCGATGCTATTTTTAAACACTCCTCGGCATTTTTCATAAAATCCACTTCCACCGCCCTATACGCATTTCTCCACCATACCCACTGCAACGCCAACAAGCAAATAATCCCCAAAATAGACACCACACGCATCACATTCGAAGCAGATACCCTTTTTTTCATAAAACAGTCATGTAATGATTAATTTAAGATGATTCAAAGGTACGATATTGTTACAAAAACACCAAAAACACAAAACCTATAATCCACCCTTGAACACTCCACGGTTTATTCGTATCTTTGTCCCCAACAACCAAACCTCGAAAATGCAATCCGACGATAAAAACTGGTACGCCCTTTATACCGCACCGCGTGCCGAAAAAAAGGTGAGCGACCGCTTTACCGAAGCCGAAATCGAACACTACCTGCCCCTGCAAACTGTCAAACGCAAATGGAGCGACCGCATCAAGGAAGTCATTGTCCCCGTTGTTCACGGCTACATCTTCGTGAGAATCCAGGAAACCGAATTCCGCAACGTCCTGAGCATTTACGGCGCCATCGCCTTCATCCGCGAATTCGGCAAACCCGTCGCCATCCCCGACAACCAGATCCAACGACTCCGCTTCATGTGCGATTTTTCTGAAGAACCCATCGACTTCATCCTCGAAGACCTCACCAAAGGCGAAACCGTTACCATCGTCAAAGGCCCACTGCAAGGCCTCGTAGGCGAACTCGTCCAAATCAAAGGCAAACACAAAGTTGTCGTCCGCCTCGAAAAATTCGGTTATGCAAGCACCACCATCCCCTTATCCTTCATCGAACGGGAAAAATAAAACCACCCTCACCATTTCAATTATTCCATATAAGCACTATCTTCGTCACATATGGATAACTTCAAGAAAATATTGAGTCAAAAATTGATCGAACGGCATGCATTCTGGTCATACGATTTAAAGCCTGATACACTTATTCCATTCTTCAACATGATCTAAATTTCAGGGAAATTATAGATTTAGCCTTAAAATATTCAGGACATATTTTATCCACCAAGAACTTATTGTCGATGCTTACTAAGAAGATGTATCAATCGTAAAAATATCTTCTCGCTTCGCATTTTGCGTATCGCATTTTGCGAAATTATTTGTACTATTGTAGCATGAAAACATACAAACCACACAATCCGTTTTTACTTGCACGATATTATAATCCCGAGTATTTCTGTGATCGCGAAGCCGAAACAGCAAAAATTATTTCCGCTCTCGAAAACGATCGGAATATTTCATTGATTAGCCCCCGTCGTTACGGGAAAACAGGATTAATCCATCACGCTTTTTATCAACTTTCCCAAAAAGATAAAACGGCCGTCTGTATCTATTTAGATATCTATTCCACACAAAACCTGGCTGGTTTTGTCAAACTATTTGCCGAAAGTGTTCTTGGAAAAATGGATCCTAGTGTGGAAAAAGCAATGAGAAAGTTTGCCACTTTTTTCAAAAGTTTTCGTCCCACACTCACGTATGATGCATTATCAGGGCAACCCGAATTAAGTGTTAAAATTGAACCGGAAAGCGTTGAAAAAAGTTTACAGGAAGTGTTTTCTTACCTTAAACAATCGGATAAAAGATGTTATATCGCCATAGATGAGTTTCAACAAGTGGCAGAATATCCTGAAAAAGGGACAGAAGCGCTGTTGCGTTCCTACATCCAGTTTCTGCCCAATGTAAAGTTCATTTTTTCCGGCAGCAGGCAACACCTTATGAGCGAGATATTCTTGTCTGCAAAACGCCCCTTTTATCAAAGCACTCAAATAATGTCCCTTGATGTGGTTAATAAGGACAAGTACGAGCAGTTTGCTACAAGTCATTTTCAGAAAAATCGATTTTCCATCACACACGATTGTTTTGAATTCATCTACACCCGCTTTGAAGGACATACCTGGTACATTCAGGCTGTACTCAACCGACTGTATGAATACCGGAAAAACATCGACACATTGGACCTAGTTTATTATGCAATACGGGAGTTGCTCGAAGAAAACACCTACGCGTATCAGGAATTGCTGAACGCCTATTCGGATGTGCAGGTAAGCCTACTCAGAGCAGTCGCGAAAGAAAAGATCGTAGCACAAATCAATTCCGGAGATTTTATTTCAAACTACAACCTGAAAAATTCAAGCAGTGTTAGCAGAGCATTGAATAAGTTGATGGAAAACGAGCTGGTTTATAAATCGGATAAAGGCTATATCGTTTACGATCGATTTTTAGGATTATGGCTTGAGTAAACCCAACAAACACAGTTTCTTTGCACGATTTAGTCTTTTCCATCCGGCTGAAACCTATCTAGAAATGGTTGCATAAAACCTACACAGCCATGTTCTTCAAAAATTTCAAAAACCATCCAGAAGCTACTGTACGTCAGACCCTATTGTGGGAATACGATATGGAGCAGTTCGATTGGCAAAACATGCGAAATACAGTCGTTCAAAGAGTTGTTGAACGCGGCCGAATGCAAGACTTTTATGCCATCTTAAACCTCTAAAACCATTCCCTATTTGAACCCCAAAGACCAATCCTTTGTTTGCACCATATTCAGCATCAAAAAAGAAGACCTAGCATGTTACAAAAAAACACAGTCACAACAGCAACACTGGAACTCCTAAGCCGAATGATGTCAGATGAATTCTTCTCGGAATTCATTCTGGTTGGTGGCACAGCGCTCGCCTTAAAGACTTTATCGACCTAGCCTATCAACTTATCCGAATCTCCCTAATTGGATACCAAATCGTTTTTTCTACGATTTCCTTCGTTTCTTCAAATCCGAGGTTCATAAAATCAATGATTTTATCTTCGGGTGGAAAATGGGAGCCGCAATACCTGGGTAAAATTGTTTTCGGTACAATACCAATATAATCTATACCTGTTATCATCCGAAGTATCTCTTCCGCATCCCTTAGTTCAAAAGGAAGGTTGTTTCTGTACAAAGCGATGGCCATTTTAACCGTCTCTAGAACTCTTACACAACTGCTCCCAGCCAAAACCAATTTCCATCCATTCTCAGTTGACTGTACATAAAGTGAGATATGTGTAGAATTTCCACCACTGCAGATTTCCCATGGATGGCCACCACACATTTTGTGCCTCATCCAATCCTTAAAATCTTCTTCCGAATCCAAATCCAGCTTTGTCATTCCATCATCTCTACCATCCGCTTTTCGTTTATACATTTCCACTGCACTGAGATTATTCCCCTCACCTTTAAAGTAGCCATTTGCAATATACCCAATTCGGCAGAATCCAAAAAAGTCACCTGCAGTCATTTTCTTAAGAACCAGATCCCTTTCGGGACCAATCGATTGATTTACAACCGATTCAAGTATACTAATATCCTCACTGGTAAGATTACTCTGAAATGTCAAGCCTTCCTCAGGGAAAACAGACCAGAAATCTTTTCTGAATAGTTTCCCGAACCTCCTGTTAAATGATAATTGATTGTTTACGTATTCGTTATAATGTGCGACATCGGTTTTAATACTTTTTAAAGTGCCCAGCACCACTTCATAAACCCAGCCTATCAAATCCTTGCTATAATACGCTTGATTAGTAACATCTTCATTTACTTTGACATGGAACGTCAAAACCGAATCGACAAAGAAATAATGCTCCTTGTTATAGGTCAAAACAGAGAATTCATACCATTTTGATGCTTCATGATAATCACCTTCCCACAACTCTACAAAGTCCTCGTAGTTTCGAACCATTTCCTCCTCAAGAAATTCTTCATAATCACCATAGTCTTCAATACTACCCCTAGGTATTTCTATCCAAATACTACGAAGGTCGTCATCCCCACATGTCTCAATAAAACTTAGTTCATTGAATATCAACAATAAAGTATCAATGCAGTCTTTATCGGTTACAACTTTTTCCGATTGAGCCACACGAATAAGTTGGTCAAAAAATGGTGCTGTCCTTCTCAAAATAGCCTCCTATCCCAAAAATACGGTTCTGAACCTTCCAGTTTAACATTTTCTTTGAAAAGCGGATGTTCGGTATTGATTGCATAATTGAACTCCTGAGGTATTACAACCGAGGGAACCTTTAGTACCAATGATTCCATTGATACATACCAGGAAGCACCAATCGATTGAAGAGCAGACCTTCCTGCCATGGTTCGCCAGTTGTCAGGCAATTCTTCCAGATGGATTTGACGGATAAACGACGCTTCCTCCGAAAACGATATGCCCATCATCCGGTAATTTATGGTAGGTAGAATGTTGCTTCGACGTACCATCATTTCCAACGTGGCCAACGACCTCGAACCACTTGCATAAATCACCAACTGGTTTCTCAGGTTCCACCTGTTTTCACAGCCAGAAGCTGTTAAACCATCAGCATAATCCTCACTGCAAATTCTGTACACGTCCATTTGTTACACATTATCTCCAAACTCCATTGCAGTCAGGCTGTTATCAACAAAACGGACACCAGTTACCGTGTTCAGAAACGTAACAGGTGCGGCATCGTCGAAATAGAAGTTCTTCAGTTTCAACCACTCATCAAACCCAGCCGACGTGCCAAACACCTTTTGTCCGTGCTTGAACAAGCCCAACAGCAACAATAAATGCTCCTTAAAAGACTCATTCCAAGTCGTTTTCTGTTGCGAATAGTTGCGCAATGTCCTAGGCGTAACATTCAGCCAGTCGGCCATCGTTTCCAGGCTAAAGCCCGTGACTTTTTTCATCGCATTCAAATAACGCGTATCAATCGTATTGGTTCGAAGCGAGTACAAAACCTCGCTTTCCGAAAGCCTGTCGGGAATCCCCTCCAGCACCATTCCTTGAATTTCATAATCTTTTACCATAGTTCAACCTTTTATCGAACAAATGTAGGAAATGTTTCCCATACTAAAAAGAATATATTCCTTTTTGTAAAATAATATATTTTTCAATTAGCGAAGTATCTTTTTTGGTTTCCCCCTGTAAGACACCCTTTTATATCTTTTTCATTAAAAAACCACTTCCAAAAGTTTGTTATACCACCCATAAGCACTATCTTCGCAGTATTAATGAGTAACTAAACTACTCGAAAGCCATGCTGGACAGTCTTATTACCTCCAAAACCCGCATCAAGCTGTTAATGAAGTTCTTCATCAACAGCGATACGACGGCCTATCTCCGCAACCTTGCCGGAGAGTTTGGAGAATCCACCAACGGCATCCGTCAAGAGCTCAACCGCTTCGAAGACGCCAAGCTGCTTGAATCGGAAGTACGCCAAAACAAAAAGATTTACAAGGCCAACATCAAGCACCCTTATTACGGTGAAATCCATCACCTCCTGCTCAAATACGTCGGCATCGACCAAGTAGTCGACGATGTAGTCAAGCGGGTAGGGGAGCTTCAAAAAGCCTTCATCATCAACGACTTCGCCCAAGGGAAACCCGGCAAAGTCATCGATCTCATTTTAGTTGGCAACCAATTCGACGAGGAATACCTCAACCAATTGGTTCACAAAGCCGAAAAAAACATCTCCTTCAAGATCCGCTACATCACCGTATCGCCCGAGGAGATCACCGATTACTTGCCAGAAAAGACCAAGTCTTTGCTGGTTTGGACGTCAGAAGATACTTCCCTGCAGCACAGCTAGGTAAGCCTTCCGACTCTATTGAACGCACCCCGTTCGCCACCCCAACCATGGGAGTGACGAACCTCGTCACAACCTAAAGGCACTTTATTATCGCTAGCACAGTAGCAATACAACCCCTTTATTGCTACCCTTGTAACGGTACTCTGAAACTCCATTTTTAAGTATCCCTCATTCCTCAACCCATAGAAATTCTGAATCGCATAAATTCTGCATTTTAAGAAATCACGACTATGACCAGAAACGAACTAATAACTCAAGTAAGAATCTCGTTGCTACATTCAGATGTTAGCAAAGTGATATTATTTGGTTCTTATTCCAAAGGAACACAGTCGATTGATAGTGATGTCGATTTATTGGTTGTAACAAATGATGACTTTTTGCCTGAGTCTTTTGCAAAAAAGATGGAAATCAAGCTTAAAATTGCATCCGCTCTCCAATCAATTAGAAAACATTCAGATATTGATCTGATTGTGTATACAAAACCAATGTACGAAAAGTTCATTCAATTGAATAGCGGTTTTAATAAAGAGATTCAAGCCACAGGCACCATAATTTATGAAGCAAACCACTAACCATTAATGAAGTCTATATAGATGGACGTTATCCCGGTGACTTAGGACTACTTCCACAAGGAAAGCCAACTATTTCCGAAATTGAAACTTATATAGAGCTTTGTGAAGACTTAATTTCCAAGTTGAAGAAGCAGATTTTCAATTGAATTGTTTTTTTTACTTTTCCCTAGTCCCAAATGTCGATGAATTATTACCGCCAATATAGTAGCAGTTATGTGCTTGACTCAAACCAAAGGAGGAATGGAAGACAAAAAACGAATATTAAAGTGGTCCCATCTGTTTCATTCGGATGAAGAAGATGTATTTCTTTATTATACCGATGAATATGTAGATACCTTTAGAGTTGGGCGGAGCGACGGAAATAAATTGAAAAGGAAACATCCTATTATCAGGTCTTTGAGCACTTTTGGCTTTTCAATTTGAATTTGGCAGATAAAACAGATGCTCCGGGGAAGTATGATATCGACGAAGATTCTTAAATATCAAAGTCGACACGGTTATGCGGAATAACGATAGAGCAACCTGTAACCTATATTGGCTTAAAAGAACCATCAAACAAGCAGAAATATGAAGGCAAGAAAAAATATTATTCTGACCGATTTCTGCCAACTTTTAAGGCTTCACCTTTCGGATAATCTGAAAGATTTGGTTTTATTTGGTTCTCGAATAACTGGCAAAGCCAAAAAGGATTCTGATTATGACTTCTTAGTAATTCTGAAGCAAAAAGCTGATTGGAAAACAGAACGAGAAATCTCGGACTTAAGCTATGAAATTGAATTAAAGTATAATATCGTTACTGACACTCATATTCTTGGAGAATCAGAATTGTCAACTTTACGTGGCAAACAACCAATCTTTGTAAATGCACTTGAGAAAGGGCTGCACGCATGATAGACGAGAATGACAGAGAAGCTTTGGTGGAATATATATATGATGATTACAAAATGAGTTTTCAAAAAACTTGTACTCCTGATTATTGTTCAATTTGGATTGAAAAAATGAATAACACCGGGGCAAGCCCCGAGGTTATTCATTAGAAAAAGATCGTTTATTACAGGGACTGTTTTTCTGCCATCTTGTTATTGAGAAAATTATCAAAGCTCATGTGGTGAAGCAGGCCAATGATTCAGCGCCCCGCTCTCATAACTTGATCTATTTATCAGAAAAGGCAAATTTACTTTTTGAAGAAGACGATGAAATAATGCTTGGGATATTGATGAAATATCAGTTGCAAGGTAGATATCCCGATTATAATCCAATTGTTCCAGACAAAGCTAAAGTAGTTGACTATTTAGTGAAAACTGAAAAACTATTAAAATGGCTAGAAGCGAAATTATAGAATTATTGAGAAAATATGTAATGCTCTTAAATATGGAGGGTGTATCAGTAAATAGAGCTTTTCTTTTTGGAAGCTACTCTACAGACACAGCCACGGAGAGCAGTGATATTGATGTAATGATTGTATCCGACAAATATGACGAAAACGATGATGTAATCATTGGAAAAATTTGGAAACTTACCAGAAAGATTAATACCAAAATTGAACCCTTTTTTATTGGAGATAGAAAGTTTAGAGAAGACAATGCGTCTCCATTAATCTCTATGATCAAAGAAAAAGGAATTGTAATTGTTTAGCATAACAAAAAAAACCACCCATTTATATGAAATCCTCCCCCCGCCGCAAGCACCTTCTGTTCGCAATCCTGCTCGCCACCTTCACCCTCACGGCCACCATCCAGCCCATCCACGCACAAAGCCCCGCCCTGATGCAAATGGCCCAAGGCGAACTCGTTAAACGCGGCCTCACCGAAGCAGAAGTACGCACTCGACTTTTGCAAAAAGGCATCGATGTAGACAATATTCCTCCGGCAGAATACGCCAATTACCAAGCCAGGGTCACCGCCACCCTCGATGAACTCGAAGCCGAAAAGAAAAAAGGCACCGCAGTCGTAGTAAACGTAGGCGGCACCCCCGCACAAACTGCCACCACCGCAACCGGAACAACCGCAGCCGGAACCCCAGGCATCATCGCCACCTCCAGCATCCCCCTCACCACCCCCGAAGAAGCCACTGCCGAAGCCTCTCAACGCGTCGCCCAAGCCGAAGCCGCCAAAGCAGTATCCACCATCTATGGCCACTCCGTATTTACCGACCATTCCCTCGACGTGTTCCGCACCACCGACGGTGCCCAAGCCCCCGACACCTACGTATTGGGTGAAGGCGACGAAGTGCACATCACCATCTTTGGCGCCTCCCAAACCGACATACAACAACGCATCGCAGCCGACGGCTCCATCCAACCCACCGGCAATGCCCGCATCTTTCTGAAAGGCCTTAGCCTGGCACAAGCCCGCAAAGTCATCAAAGAGTCCCTTTCCAACTCCTACTTGTTTCGTGCCGACCAACTCGCCGTCACCATCGTCACCGCCCGCACCGTACTGGTCAACGTCTTCGGTGAAACCAAAATAACGGGGGGCTTCACCCTCTCGGCCCTCAACTCCGCCCTCAACGCCCTGAGCGCAGCCGGCGGCGTCACCGATTTCGGATCGGTCCGTGCCATCCAGCTTATCCGCGGCACCACCCGCAAAACCATCGACCTCTACGAATTCATGAGCGACCCCGCCGTCCAATTCAACTTCGACCTGCAAAAAAACGACATCATCTTCGTGCCCGTCGTTAAAAGCATCGTCTCCATCGAAGGCGCCGTCAAACGCCCCATGCGCTACGAAATGCTCGAGGCCGAAACCATCACCGACCTCATCAAATACGCCGGCGGTCTCACCATGAACGTTTATCCAGAATTCATCCAAGTGCAACGCTTCATCAACGGCGAAGAAAAGCTCCTCGAATGGAACCTGGCCGACATCACCAGCGGCAAAACCAAAGTAGCCCTTGTCGATGGCGACATCGTCCGCATCAAATCCATCAACAAACCCATCGACACCTATGTGGACATTGACGGAAGTGTCTATTACCCCGGCCGCTTCGACATAACTAGCAACCCAACCCTCAGCAAATTGCTGGCCAATGCCAAACCCAACTATCAGGCTAAAACCGATATACTGTTTGTGGAACGCACCCGTCCCGACCAATCCGTCGAATTCCTCTCCATCCCTTTCCCAGGCATCGAAGGCGCACCCGACTTCACCCTCAAGGGCCGCGACATCGTCCACATTATGGACCAAGCATCCTACCGCGACATCGCCACCATCGCTGTGAACGGCCAAGTCCGCAAACCATTCACCAAAAGCTTCGCTTTAAACGACCGCCTCACCGTGGCTCAAGCCATCGAATACGCTGGCGGTCTCAAAGAAAGCGTATACCCGGTAGCCTACATCTTCCGCCGCAACCTCTTCGTACCCACCGAAATGAAATACATTCGCATTGAGTTGGATAAAGCAGGCAGCATGGAATTACAACCTGGCGACCAGTTAAATATCTACGACAACACCACCTACCGCAACGTAGGCGAAATCCGCATCTCCGGCGCCATCAAAACCCCCAGCGCCTACACCTACGACCCCAGCATGAGCATTCACGACCTGCTCACCAATGCCGGTGGATTCAATATCGGCGCCGCCCTCAATAAAGTAGAAGTATTCCGTACCATTTTATCACCCACCGAAAAATCCAAACTGCAACTCATCACCCTCCAAGTGGACAGTTCTTACCAACTGGTGCAACCCGCCTACTTTGCCCTACAACCCTACGACCAGGTGGTGGTCCGCATGACTCCCGAATTCACCCTCGGCCGCATCGTCGAACTCAACGGCCAAGTCAAATACCCCGGTGTTTACCTCCTCGAATCGAAAGAATCCACCCTCTACGACGTTGTTAAAAAAGCAGGCGGCCTACTCCATGACGCCGATCCCTACGGAACCACCTTCTTCCGCACCTACAACAATCGTGGCAACATCACCGTGCATCTTAGTAAGGCCATGCTCCATCCCAGAGACCTTACCCACAATCCCGTCCTTTTCGAAGGCGATGTCATCAACATCAACCGCATGGAAAACACCGTCGCAATCCTCGAAACCGGCACCCGCATGTCCCAATATTCCATCGATACCACCTCCAACAAAATAAAAAACATCGTCTTCCAAGGCCACAAATCGGCCGGCTGGTACATTCGCAATTTTGCCGGTGGCTTCCAAAAGAACGCCGACCACCGCAGCGTCACCGTAACCTACGCCAACAACCAAATGGAATCGACCAAACAGTTTCTGTTTTTTAGGCAATACCCCACCGTAGAGCCCGGTTCCATCATTACTCTCAAAATGGATCCCGAAAAAATAGAAGGTGAATTAAAACCCAAAGAAAAGATTGATTGGGAATCAACACTTGCAAAAGGGCTTTCCACTTTAATGTCAACGCTTTCAATTATACTACTCATGCAACGTCTTTAGTAAACATGTCCTTCATCATCCCCACCAACGAATCCGAAACGGTAGAGTTTAAGCAATCGTTTCAAGCGGAAGTCATTGAGACATTGGTGGCTTTTGCCAATGCCAAAGGAGGGAGTGTGTATATTGGTTTGCAGGATGATGGAACAATCAAGGGCGTAGAAATTTCTCAGGAAACAGTGGTACAGTGGATTAATGAAGTTAAAACAAAAACTTCCCCGACATTGATTCCCGATGGAGAAGTGCTCGAAGTGAGCGGGAAAACGGTCGTTGTTCTCAAACTGCAGGAATACCCCATAAAACCGGTCTCTTTTCGTGGTAAATATTACAAGCGGGTAAAAAACAGCAACCATCTGTTGTCTACGACCGAAGTGGTCAACATGCACCTGCAAACATTCAATACCAGCTGGGATTATTACCTATCGCATCAGTTTGGACTTGAAGACATCTCTTTAGACAAAGTGCAACAGGTCATAGTTACCATAAACCAGGAGCTGAAACTAAACATAACCGATGATCCGCTGACCTTTCTGCTTAAACACGATTTGGTACGCGAGGGCGCTATTACCAATGCCGCTTATCTGTTGTTTACTAAAAAAGAAATCTTGTTTACCACGGTAGAATTGGGCCGTTTCCAGACAAGTATCATCATCAAAGACACGGCACGAAGCAAATGCGATATACTGAAACAGGTCGATGAGGTTCTGAATTTTGTAAAGAAACACATCAATAAGGAAGTAATCATCACCGAACGGATTCGCAATACTCAACGCTGGCAATACCCGTTGGATGCCCTGCGTGAGATTGTTCTCAACATGATCATCCACAGAGATTACCGCTCTTCGTCAGATTCAATTGTAAAAGTATTCGACCATAAAATCGAATTTTATAATCCCGGTCGGCTTCCCGATACCATCACGGTGGACGATCTTCTGAACAATACGTACAAATCCACGCCGAGAAACAAACTTATTGCGGACTTTTGCAAAGCAGCCGGAATTATCGAAAAATACGGTAGCGGTATCCAACGCATTATCAACTATTTCGAGGAGGCAAACCTGCCCAGACCTGTTTTCGAGAATATTTCAGATGGTTTTCAAGTAGTGGTTTTTGATGGATATGATGAAAAGGGGACAGAAAAGGGAAATGCCCCTGAAAATGTCGTAGAAAATGTCGTAGAAAATGTCGTAGAAAATGTCGTAGAAAACGAATTGAAAATTATTGGATTTTTGAACGAAAACAACACCTTTTCTGCTAAAGCTTTAGCCATTAAAATGGATATGACGGAACGTACCATACAGCGTTATTTAAAAACCTTAGCCGACAAAGGTGTCGTTAACCGCATCGGCCCGCCAAAAGGTGGTCATTGGGAAGTCAACACGTAATTAATGACCCCTTGCCATGTCTAAGTAGTCTTGCATCGTTAGCCGGTGTTGACCTTGGTATGGCTGAAAGCTCCGAATTATCGCCTGTGATCTATCCAAAAATTGTCAATAGCATTCCATTCAAACTTGAGCTGATGATTGTCACTCCCAAAAGGATCAACCAATCAACCAATCAAGCTAACCAAAAAACAATATTTGGTTAAAAGAGCCCTTGATAAATGCATTTCTTTGGAAGTTGAATCTAAAGTAACAGCGGCTTTGCTCAACGAAAAACAAAAGTTATAATTCGGATTACGTAAATGAAAATACATCAAACCGAAGATATCAATACCGAATTCAAGACCTCGTTCAGCGATGAGGTGATCATTTCATTAGTGGCGTTCAGCAATGCCAAAGGTGGAACTGTGTTTGTTGGTGTGGGCGACAATAGAGAAGTAAAAGGCGTAACTTTAGGCAAAGAAACGCTGGCCGGTTGGTTGAACGAGATAAAGAATAAGACCTTACCTTCAGTCATACCAAATGTGGATGAGATAAAGGAGAACGGAAAAACGGTCATTGCATTTTCGGTGGCAGAGTATCCCGTAAAGCCAATATCGATGAAAGGTCGCTACTACCAACGTAGGGCTAATGCCAATCATATACTCTCTGCGGTCGAAATAGCGAATCTGAGTTTACAGTCGCGCAACCTCTCATGGGACTCCTATCCCTATGAGGGTGCTTCGTTTGACGATTTAGACACAAATAAAATAAACAGGTTTATCCTCAAGGTAAATGAAGTTGGACGCTTTACGCTGTCCAGTGAACCACAGCAAGCATTGGAGAAACTGAATATGCTGCAGAATGGCGTCCCAACCAATGCGGCCATGATTTTATTCTCCAAGAAGGATTTGCGTTATAACGTGCATATCGGACGGTTCAAAACGCCTTCGATGATAATAGCCGATAAGATGATAAGCGGAAATCTGTACGATGTGGTCGAAGAATCCATGCAAACCATAATTGGACATTTGAAATTCGCTTTTGAGATCAATATAAAAGACTCCAATACGCAACGTACCGAAATCTCCGAGTATCCGCTTGATGCCGTACGCGAGTTGTTGCTTAATTGCCTGATTCACAGAGATTATCTAAGCCCAACCGATGTACAAATAAAGATATTCGATAACTCCATCAGCTTTTTCAACCCCAGTGGCTTGTATGGCAACATCACCGAAGAGGACCTAAGTACAGATGCTTATCGTGCCAGTACGCGAAATAAGCAGATAGCCGAAGCCTTCTATCTGACCAAAGACATTGAGAAATACGGCAGCGGCTTTACACGAGTTCGTCGCGAAATAGCCGCGTACCCCACGATGAAGTTCCAATATAGAAATGCCGGTTACGGTTTTTTTGCTGAATTCAACTACGAAAGACAAAAGATTTCCTTGGAAGAAAAGAGTTCGGAAAAGAGTTCGGAAAAGAGTTCGGAAAAGAGTTCGGAAAAGAGTTCGGAAATTTTTAGTTTAATAGCAGGAGAACCGCACATAACCATTGTCTCTATTGCTCGACAATTGAATATTTCTACCCGTATGGTTGAGAAATATTTAGCTAAATTGACAAGCGAAGGAAAGATTGTCCGTGTAAGCGGACGAAAAACCGGTCACTGGGAAATTCTCGACATAAACGATCGCATAGCCTAATATCCTTCTTATGCAACGCCTTTAATTTTCATCATCAACGTAAACAACTATTATATGATATCCGATTCTAATCTTACAACGAATCCTTCCATTCCTGCGGTTGAAGGTGAAGACGAAATAGACCTCATGGCCATTGATAAGTCTAAGTAGTCTTGCCTCCTTAGCCGGTGTCGATCTAGGCATGGCCGAAAGCTCCGAATTATCGCCTGTGATCTATCCAAAATTGTCAACAGCATCCCATTTGAATATAGTTTTAGCTATCTTTACCCATAGAATTAAAAACAAAAAATTATGGAAGTTATAGCTCGCATAAATATTGACAGCCCAACTGGACGAAAATTGCTTCGTGAAGTTGAAAAACATCCAGAAGTTGCAAAAATTGAACAAATAGATCCACGAACCATCAACCCACCATCGAACAAAACGCACGATGAAATTTGGGAACAAATGGAACAAAAACTAAATCTTCATTTTGGAACTAAACTCAAATTAAGGTATTGATGAAAAAGTACCATATTGAGTACGCCGAAGTTGCTGAAAAAGATATTGATAGCCTATTCAATGTTATTGTTAACGATTACAAATCCCCAATTACAGCTTTTCGGTATATTGATGGATTAATACATACAATTAATGAACTATGTAGAACTGGTGATATTTATGCAAATTGCACAAGTAAATCAGTCGAAAAATATGGACAAAATCTGAAAAGGATTAACTATAAGAAAATGGCAATTTTTTATTCAATATACGAAGAGATTGTTTATATTCATCGTATTATTCCTTCAAGCATTGTCGCAGATTTATAATTTTTAGCTCTCTTAAATTCGCTCCATTTTAAGGCATATCACCTTCATGAGTCGCCCTCGCGAACCTTACTCTTGAGATCATGAACCTTTTAAGGTCCTCATAGGAGTTTAGTAATATCCTTCTTATGCAACGCCTTTAATTTTCATCATCAACGTAAACAACTATTATATGATATCCGATTCTAATCTTACAACGAATCCTTCCATACCTGCGGTTGAAGCCGAAGACGAAATTGACCTCATGGCTATTGCCAAGACGATAGGGGGGGGGGCGTAAAACAATACTCATTTCCATCTTAATTGGTGCTCTGTTAGGTGTGTTTGTCGCAATCGGTACACCTAACCAATATACTGCAACCTCCATCATGGTACCTCAAACCGGAGGGAAAAGTCAGTCAAGTCTGACATGTAGTACGAAGATACCGATTATATCTTACAATCGTATTTAGCAGGCGATGTTTTGGCTTAGAGAAAACAACAGGTAGCAAATGGAAAATACTATTTTTGATACAGATAAAATAATTCAATTTTGGATTGAAAGTTCAGATGAGGATTACGAAACCATGATTACTTTGTATGACAACAAAAGATTAAGTTGGAGCATGTTTTTAGGTCATTTAATGATTGAAAAACTACTTAAAGCATTGTATGTGAAGTTAAACAACGAAAATCCACCATTTATTCACAATTTGCTTAGGCTTGCTGAAAAATGCAATTTATCATTAACTAGTGAACAGCAGATATTTTTTGCAACAGTATCGGCATTCAACATTAATGCAAGATATGATGATTACAAAATGAGTTTTCAAAAAACCTGTACTCCTGATTATTGCTCGATTTGGATTGAAAAGTTTAAAAATCAACGATTATGGATAAAAACATTAATAGAATAGTAAAAGCATACATTCATACCGTATTAAACCATCAACCAGATTTATTATCGGCATACATTTTTGGTTCTTATGCCAGAAACAATCAAAGGGCTGAAAGCGATATTGATATAGCCTTATTCTTCGATCATTTAACCGACAAGGATCGATTTGACACACAAGTTAAACTGATGTTGTTAGCATCAACCATTGACAATAGAATTGAGCCCCATCCTATTTCCAAAGAAGAGCTGCAATCAAATAACCCTTTTGTTCTTGAGATATTAAAAACCGGAATCAAGTTGAATCTTAAATAAGCTTCCTCCGCCGCATCGCCCCAGCTAATATCCTTCTTATGCACCGCCTTTAATTTTCATCATCAACGTAAACAACTATTATATGATATCCGATTCTAATCTTACAACGAATCCGTCTATTCCCGCGGTTGAAGGTGAAGACGAAATTGACCTCATGGCTATTGCCAAGACGATATGGGGAGGACGTAAAACAATACTAATTTCCATCTTTATTGGTGCAATATTAGGTGTGTTTGTCGCAATCGTTACACCTAACCAATATACAGCAACCTCCATCATGGTGCCTCAAACCGGAGGGAAAAGCCAGTCAAGTCTAAGTAGTCTTGCATCGTTAGCCGGTGTCGACCTTGGTATGACTGAAAGCTCCGAATTATCGCCTGTGATCTATCCAAAAATTGTCAACAGCATTCCATTCAAACTTGAGTTGATGAATACTCCAGTCAATTTTAGCAAGTTTGATAAACCCATATCACTGTACGACTACTACACCAGAAAACAAAAACCGTCTATCCTTGGTACCCTAAAAAAATACACCATCGGTTTACCAAGCGTTATCCTCGATGCAATCCGGAAAAAGCCACAGGAGTTGCAGCTCCCCAAAGGATTAACCAATGGACCAATCAATCTCACCAGAAAACAATATTTGGTTAAAAGAGCTCTTGATAAATGCATCTCTTTGAACGTAGAGAAAAAAGAAGGTTATTTAACCCTTATTGTTCAAATGCCCGAAGCATTGGTTGCCGCTCAAATTGCACAAAAAGCACAAGAATTGCTCCAACGTGACATCACTAAGTTTAAAGTTGAAAAATCACAAGCTAATCTTGAATTCATCCAAGAACGCTACAATGTAGCTAAGGCCGAAGCCGAAGGTTACCAAGTGAACATTGCTGTCAATACCGACCGTTATAAAAGTTTAACAAGCAATGTGCCTCAAGTAAGTAACACTCGAATCCAAACAAAATATGGTATTGCTAGTGGCGTATATCAAGAATTAGCAAAGCAACTCGAACAAGCAAAAATACAGGTGAAAAAAGACACACCTGTTTTTACCATCATTGAGCCAGTTTCGGTTCCATTTCTAAAATCTAAACCTAATCGACCACAAATTCTCATTATTTGGATTTTCCTCGGAGGCATAGTAGGTCTTTGCCTTGTTTATGGAAAACATTTTGCTTTAGGAATCAAACAGAAATGGAATGAGAATTAAGTTAGTCATTGAATTTTTGGTACTTTTCGAAATATCCTCAATATTAATACAAAAATTAATTTCTATTTGTTTAAATAAATCAAAATGAGAGTACTAGTTACTGGAGCTGATGGATTCATTGGTTCACACTTAACCGAAATGTTATTAGAGCAAGGGTATCAAGTAAGAGCCTTATCTTATTATAATTCATTTAATTACTGGGGTTGGCTCGATGGTATATCACATTCAAATCTTGAAATTGTAACAGGTGATGTTCGTGACCCTCATTTCTGTAAACATATAACCAAAGATATTGAAATTGTCTTTCATTTAGCAGCACTTATAGCTATACCCTATTCGTATGTTGCACCTGATAGTTATGTGGATACGAATATCAAAGGAACACTTAATATTTGCCAAGCAGCGAAAGAAAATGGAGTAAAGCGTGTCTTAGTAACTTCCACCTCCGAAGTTTATGGTACCGCTAAATATGTACCTATTGATGAAAATCACCCAAAACAAGCGCAATCTCCCTATTCCGCAACCAAAATCGGAGCTGATGCGATGGCTATGAGCTATTATAATGCCTTTGAACTTCCGGTTGTAATTGTTCGGCCATTCAATACTTATGGACCTCGGCAATCTGCCCGTGCTATTATTCCAACCATTATTGCTCAGATTGCTAACGGTAAGAAAGAGATTAAGTTAGGTGATTTAACCCCTACACGCGATTTTAATTTTGTAAAAGATACTTGTAAGGGGTTTATTGAATTATCTAAATGCGATGCAGCTATTGGTCAAGAAGTAAATATCGCAAGTAATTTTGAAATATCTATGCGAGATACTTTGGAGCTAATTGCCAAAATCATGAAATCGGATGTGAAGTTTGTGGAAGATGAACAACGACTTCGTCCAAAGAATTCGGAAGTATTCCGTTTATGGGGCGATAACAGTAAAATAAAATCATTAACCGGTTTTACATCCTCTTACGATATTGAAAAAGGATTACAGGAAACAGTAGCTTGGTTTCTGGATAAAGATAATTTGAATAAATATAAAGCAGATATTTATAATGTATAGTGATATTGTACAGTTTATACATAAGCTTTACGGAACAGATAATAGGATACCCCTTCATGTTCCCATTTTTATAGGGAATGAAAAGAAATATCTGAATGAATGCATTGATACCACATTTGTTTCCAGCGTGGGAAAATTTGTTGATCGTTTTGAAGAAATGATTGCTGAATATACAGGTGTAAAAAAAGCAGTTGTTTGTGTGAATGGGACAAGTGCATTGCATATAGCCATGATGCTGGTTGGAGTAGAGCGTGATGATGAAGTTCTGACACAAGCCCTTACATTTATCGCAACTTGTAATGCCATTAGTTATATTGGTGCTCATCCTGTCTTTATTGATGTCGACAGAGATACCATGGGCTTATCTCCGGTTGCTGTTGAAAAATGGCTATCTGAAAATGCCGAACTAAAGAACAGGACGTGCTATAATAAAAAAACAGGAAGACGAATAAAGGCCTGTGTGCCTATGCATACTTTCGGACATCCTGTTCACTTAGATGAATTAGTAGAGGTTTGTTCTAAGTATTATATTGAATTAGTTGAAGATGCCGCCGAAAGTTTGGGTAGTTTCTATAAAGGTAGACACACCGGAACTTTTGGGAAAGTTGGAGCAATAAGTTTCAATGGAAATAAAACCATTACCACCGGAGGTGGTGGTGCATTACTTTTTAATGACGAAAAACTGGCAAAGCAAGCGAAACATTTAACTACACAAGCGAAAGTAAATCATAAGTGGGAATTTGTACACGATCATATAGGCTATAACTATCGTATGCCTAATATCAATGCGGCAATAGGTTGCGCTCAAATGGAGAATCTTGAGGTTATTCTTTCGAATAAACGGGAAACGGCAGAGCAATATAAGGCCTTTTTTGCAAAACAAGCTGATATAGAATTTTTCGTCGAACCGAAAGCTTGTAAATCAAATTATTGGTTAAACGTATTGATATTAAAAGACAAGAATTCGCAACAAGAATTTCTTGAATATACAAATGATCATGGCGTAATGACACGCCCGGTTTGGTGTCTGATGAATAAATTAATTATGTTTAGTGATTGCCAAACAGACGATTTAAAGAATACCATTTGGTTTGAAGCTAGAGTGGTTAATATTCCAAGTAGCGTAAGATTATGAACAAAAAAAAAATTTGCATAATAACAGCCGCACGTTCAGAATATGGAGCTCTTCGGTGGATAATAGATGAAATCCAGCATGATTATAATTTAAAATTACAATTAGTAGTAACAGGAAGTCATTTATCTTCAGATTTTGGAAATACCTATAAAGAAATTCAACTAGATGGATATAATATTGATTGGAAAGTTGAAATGTTACTTTCATCAGCAACAAGATCTGGAATTTCTAAGTCGATGGGTTTATGCTCTATTGGAATATCAGATGCTTTTGATAGGCTTAAACCAGATGTTATAGTTGTTCTTGGTGATAGATATGAATTGCTGCCAGTTTGCAGTGTCGCTTTAGTAATGGGAATACCAGTCGCTCACATTTCAGGAGGAGATATAACAGAGGGTGCTATTGATGATCAGGTTAGAAATGCCATAACAATGCTGTCAACATTGCATTTTCCCGGAGTCATAGGTTCTGCCAATAGAATAATGCAAATGCTTGATTCAAAAAAAAATGTGTTTGTTGTAGGAGAGCCGGGTTTAGAAAACTTCAAACGTCTGATTTTATTAAGTCGAGAATCATTAGCTGAAAGTTTAAGCTTAGATGTAAATAAAAAATGGATATTAGTTACACAACATCCTGAAACAAAAACTTCATTAGAAAATAATTTAGTAATGGCTTCTAATATTATTGAACCATTAGATGTTTTTGATGACATTCAGGTTGTAATAACAAAAGCAAATGCTGATTTTGGAGGTAAACAAATCAATGATTATTTTGAAAGTATCTCATTGAAAAATTCTGATAAATATAAACTGTATTCTTCCTTAGGACAATTACGCTACCTTAGCTTTATGAATGAAGCTTTTTGTGTTATTGGTAATTCTTCGAGTGCCATTATTGAAGCCCCATTTTTAGCAAAACCAGTGATTAATATTGGAAATAGGCAGAAAGGTAGGCACTTATGTGAAAATGTGATGTCTGTAACTGGATTTGATGACTCAATATTGGATGCTTTCAATAATATAAGTGGTTTTAATAATAAGCTATTCCCAGATTTCTATTATGGAAATGGATTTACTGCAAAGCAAGTAGTTGGTCATTTAAAAGATTATTTGTTCTTGAAGTAATTTGTAGTTTATTCGGCACTTTCTCATATTCTAATTGGCATCTATTCCTTGAAAAAACAAATTAATGGTTGAAACTAAAATAACAAATAAATGGGATCACTATCTTGATTATTTCTCAGAAGGAAAAAAAGACATTTATTTTGAAGAAAAATATGTAAAATTATATGAAAATAATTTAGAAGAGGCTGTTTGCTTTGTGTATAATTCAGAAAACGATTATTTAATTTTTCCGTTTTTAAGAAGAAAGTTTATTTTTAACGATAAAACATATTATGATTTTGAAACTCCTTACGGCTATGGTGGGCCGATAGCGAATATTTCTGATGAGAATTTTATTCGTAAAGCATTAAAATCATTTTATAATTATTGTCAAATTAATAATTATATTGCCGGCTTTGTCCGTTTTCACCCTCTTTTAAATAATACTTTAGGCTATGAGCAAATTGGAACAGTTATTAATGACAGAAAAACAATAGCGATTAATTTACAGTATTCTGAAGAAGAAATATGGTTGAAAGAAATTCAGACGAAAAATCGGAATACTATAAAAAAAGGAATTAAAAATGGTCTTGAATTTATTGAAGATTCTAATTTTAATTATTTGACTGATTTTGTCAGACTTTATAATGCTACAATGCTTAAATTAGAAGCAGATGATTTTTATTATTTTGATGAATCATATTATTCTAAATTTAGAGAAAACATTAAGAATAGTTTTTTAGGTGTCGTAACCTATAACAATGAAGTAATATCTGCTGCCATATTCTTTTACTCAAAAGATTATGGCCATTATCATCTTTCTGGAAGTAATAAAGAGTATTTGTTTTTGTGTCCTAATAACTTTTTACTTTGGGAGGTAGCTAAGATATTTAAAAGAAAGGGAATAAAATATTTTAATTTAGGAGGTGGTATAAATTCCGATGAAGACAATTCATTGTTAGAATTTAAAAGAAAGTTTTCTAATAATTCAACTAATTTTTATATTGGAAAAACGATTTTTAATTCTGAAGTTTATAATAATTTGTGCATTACTTGGGCTGTAAATAACCCAACAAAAGAAGTCATATATAAACATTATTTGCTTAAATATAAAAACTAATATTCATCAAATCCATTGCGCATGAAAGCAAAAGCTAGTTGGGATTCTATTTGGGACAATATTTATCAAAATCAGGAATGGGGTAAATACCCGAGCGAAAATCTAATTCAGTTTGTTTCACGAAATTATTATAAGTTAGATAGACCGAAGATTAATCTTCTTGAAATTGGATGTGGTCCGGGTGCAAATATTTGGTTTATGGCTCGTGAAGGATTCAAAGTAACTGGTATTGATGGAAGTGAAACAGCAATTAAAATAGCAAAAGAAAAACTTCGAAAAGATGCTCTTGATGCTCAACTTGTTGTAGGAGATATAGTTTCAATGCCCTTTAAAGATCAAGAATTTGATGGAATAGTTGATAATGAATGCCTATACGCAAACAATGAACAAAATAGCATATTGATATTATCAGAAATAAGTAGGTTGTTGAAAGATGGAGGTCTTTTCTACTCTAGAACATTTTCAAATGAAATGTTCATAGCTCAAAATAGAAATGAAAATAATTTCGAATTTTCAAATATAAACGAAGGTCCGTTGTGTGGTAAGGGTTTTGTTCGTTTAATTGATGAGCAAAAGATTAGTGAACTTTATGGAAGATTTTTTAAAATTCTATCAATAGACAAATTAGAATACACCCAATATAATGATAGTTATAAAATTAGTGAGTTTATAATAGTATGTCAGAAAAAGTAAATCAGGTATTTATAATTGCAGAAGCTGGTGTAAATCATAACGGACAATTTGATTTGGCATTGAAGCTATGTGACGAAGCAAAGAAAACCGGAGTAGATGCTGTTAAATTTCAAACCTGGAAAACTGAAAATATTGTAACCTCATCTGCTGTATTGGCTACTTATCAAGAGGAAAATATCAGTACTAAATCTGATTCACAATTTCAGATGCTTAAAAGGCTTGAATTAAGCTATAATGAGTTTATTCAGATAAATGCATATTGTAATCAAATAGGATTAAAATTCTTATCTACTCCGGATGATGAAGAAAGTCTTGATTTTTTGTGCAGTCTAAATCTGGATTTTATAAAAGTTGGATCAGGAGAAGTTACAAATATCCCTTTTTTGCGAAAGATTGGTTCGAAGAAACAAAGTGTTGTTTTGTCCACAGGTATGTCGACATTGGGAGACGTAGAGCGGGCTTATAACACCTTACTTAATTCAGGAGCAGCTAGTGTCGATTTATTACATTGCACTACAAATTATCCCTGTCCTATGGATGAAGTAAACCTTAGAGCTATGCAAACTTTAAAGGAGACCTTTAAATGCAAAGTAGGTTATTCAGATCATACGTTGGGTATTGAAGTTCCTATTGCGGCCGTAGCTATGGGAGCAACTATTATTGAAAAACATTTTACGCTGGATAAAACTATGGAAGGACCTGATCATAAAGCATCTCTTAATCCTCAAGAACTTTCTGAAATGGTTATAGCTATCAGAAATATTGAAAAATCGTTGGGAAATGGAATAAAAAAGCCGAATAAATCAGAAGAAGAAATATCAAAAGTAGTTTTAAAATCAATTGTTGCACAAAAGGATATATCAAAGGGAGATTTTTTCACAGAAGATAATTTGACAATAAAAAGAGCTTCAAATGGAATCTCTGCACTTTACTGGGATTTCGTAATAGGAAAAACCGCACTTAAAGATTATAAAATTGACGATTGTATCAGTTTAGAAAATAAAGAATGAAAGATTATCAGAAATATATAATACCGGATACTTCGTCAATTAAAGATGCATTAATAGCAATAAATAATTTACCGAGCTATGTTCTGACACTATTTGTTGTGGATAAAAAGGGTTGTTTGGTTGGAACTTTAACCGATGGAGATATAAGACGTAAATTGATTGTCGGGAGTACGTTAGATGATAGTGTTACCATTGCTATGCACAAGGATTTTCATTACATCGAAAAAAGTAAGGTGAATGTTCAGGAAATAAAAAAACTTAAAGAGAAGAATATAGTATTACTTCCCAGTCTTGATGAGGAGAGACGTATTGTTGGGATTTATAATTTGAAAGAACAAATTTCCATTTTGCCCATTGATGTAGTACTTATGGCAGGAGGGAAAGGTGAACGATTACGCCCTCTAACAGAGAAAATACCTAAACCGTTACTGAAGGTTGGAGAAAAATCCATTATTGATTACAATATTGATCAGTTAATATCCTATGGTGTTAAAAATATTTCCATTACAGTTAATTATCTGAAAGAGCAAATAGAAGAACACTTTAAAAATGAACGGGATGGTATACAGGTGAAATGTGTAAGTGAACCCGAATTTTTAGGTACTATTGGTTCAATAAAATTTGTTGATTCGTTTCAAAATGATTTGGTTTTAGTCATGAATTCTGATTTGTTTACAAATATTGATTTCGAAGACTTCTATCTAGATTTTCTAAATAATGATGCAGATATGTCTGTGGCAGCTGTTCCATATTCCGTAAATGTACCTTACGGCATATTTGAACTAAATGGTAGTGAAATATTTGGAATAAGAGAAAAACCTACCTATAATTATTATGCTAATGCTGGTATTTATCTAGTAAAAAGGAAACTTCTGGATTTAATTCCTGAGGATACTTTTTACAATGCAACCGATTTTATGGAAACGCTTATTTCCAACGGACATAAGGTTATTCGTTTTCCATTAACCGGCTATTGGATTGATATTGGTAAACTTGAAGATTACAAAAAGGCTCAAGAATTAGTAAAACACTTATAATAAACATGAAAATTTTATATGTTATCCCAGCTCGTGGAGGAAGCAAGGGTATTCCTCATAAGAATATCAAATTATTAGCAGGGAAACCATTAATTTATTATTCCATTGATGTTGCGAGAGCATTGACCTCAGATGAAAATATTTGTGTCTCGACAGATGATAATGAAATAATAAAAGTAGTTGAGAATTATGGTTTAAAAGTCCCTTTTAAACGTCCGGATTATTTGGCAACAGATACTGCAACATCAAATGATGTTCTTTTACATGCAATAGAATATTATGAAGCAAAGGGAAAATATTATGATGTTATTGTTTTATTACAACCTACCTCTCCATTACGAAAAATAGAACAATTAAAAGAAGCACTAAAGATGTATAAAGATGATTTAGATATGGTCGTCTCCGTCAAAGAATCACATGCACCTGCCGTTTTATGTAATGAAAATGAAGATGGTTTTCTTGAATTAAGTTTTAATAAGTCAGGAGCAAGACGTCAGGATATTTCTAATTTTTATGAATATAATGGTGCAATATACATTATCAGCATTGAAATGCTTAAGAAAAATTCACTTGCCGGGTTAACTCATATAAAAAAATATGTGATGGACGATGAGACTTCAATTGATATTGACACCCTTTTAGATTGGTTGGTTGTTGAAAATATATTATCCGATCTTAAGAAATAAATAGTAATGTATAGATATAATAAAATAAATGTTTAATATATCAATAATTGGTGCTGGGCAGTTAGGCAGTCGTCATCTTCAAGGATTGAAAACCGCAAAACTTGAAATGAAAATTGAAGTCGTTGATACAAGCGAAGAATCTTTATCAATGTCTCGTTTGCGGTATGAACAAGTTCCTAATAATACACAAATAAAAAATATTAGATTTATTAAGTCTATAGCAGAGTTAAGTGATGAACAGGATTTAGTAATAGTAGCAACAGGTGCAGGACCTCGATATGCTATTACAAAGGAGTTGATTAAAAATAAAAAAATCAAAAATATAATATTTGAAAAAGTTCTCTTTCAAAAAATCGATGATTATTTAGAGATTGAGAATTTGTTAGTTGTTAATCATATTAACGCATGGGTAAATTGTCCACGTAGAATGTATAGTTTCTATAGCAATTTGAAAGACCTTTTTATTGATTCCAACAAGCTTATTTTAAATATAACAGGAGGAGATTGGGGTGTTGGATGTAATTCTATACATTTTATTGACCTATTAGCCTATATAAGTAAAGCTAAGCAATATAAAGTTAATGTGTCAACACTTGATCCTGTATTATTTTCAAGTAAACGAGTTGGATATGTTGAGTTTTCAGGAATTCTGTCAATAATCACAGAAAGAGGAGATAT